>Ga0209208_10003526_pt1 | contig 22377 bp, 21 predicted proteins | sample S1TSphfallax_3_FD_187694 | JGI IMG/M metagenome (GOLD analysis project Ga0209208, IMG submission 187694) | Host-associated microbial communities from peat moss isolated from Minnesota, USA - S1T2_Fd - Sphagnum fallax MG (SPAdes) (version 2) | ecosystem: Host-associated > Plants > Peat moss >...
TTTCACAACTACACATTTCCTATTGTAAACCGGCCCTTCTGTTATGTTCTTACTTCTTCTTGAATATCAATAGTATCATCTGTCTTTGTGTCATACATACTGTACATAGCCAATTTATTTGGATGTGATGTTCATAACATTAGAGCTAATTTTTGTCCTCTATATCACCAATTCCTTGCCTTCATCTTCCTCATCCATCATGGCATCTTCTAGGCTTGGTGTTAATAGCATAGTGTTTTATTCTTCGTTATCTAATTCCATCTTTCCTTCATTTGGGCATGCTCCAAAGTCATCCTCCTCAACCTCACATGTAATTGTATTGATCTCCACTAGTTGGTCCATTTCCCTATTGTAAGCAAGTACTAGTGCTTCATATGGATATTCCTCTACATTTGAATTGTTTTTTGGCCATTTTTTTCCAATATTGAATTCTTTTTGGCCACCTAGAATCCTAGGAGGTAATCGCACTATCGATGGAATCGTGTTCTAAAAATTTTATTTGTTGGGTTTGTTGGCCATGGATTGTTTCTAGGTGGTTGTGGCAAGTTATTCAAAAACTTCAGGAGAAACATTTTGATCATTGTCTTGTATATCTTGTAATCTTGCATGTGATTAATAGAGCCCAATATCTAATTTCTACCTAGAACTTTGCACCTACACTCGTTAGCTCGTTTTCTTTCTACTAACAGATACACATCCAAATTTGTGGCGTTCGACAAGAGTGTTGTGGATATGGATACAATGACATGATGCAAATGAAATTTTTTATCCTACATTCCAATGATTAAATCCTTAAACCTCAAAATGCAATTAAATTGGATGCACAAAAAACCATGTTGGAGTCATATTTTTAGTTGGCCATTCTAACTTTACATTTCAATCTAGCATCACAACCTTTAGTTCTCACTTGACCATTTGGTTGGTTTTTGTTAATTTCTAATAATAAGATATGCTAGAATGACTCCAAATCATAGAATAACTATATGTTTATCACTAACCACGTTTCCCCTTGGCATATGGTTCATAACATGGAGTCTTCCCCTTGTGATGTTTTCACTATTACAAAAACATGGTTTTTACGCTACTAGCATCATGTTTAAATGACTATATAATCAATATCTAGAATACACTAATAGTTTGAAATGATTAATATATGTCCATCATGATTAAGATCAAAAGTAGCAATGTTCATTATGATTAAAAAATTTAATATTATGGTCAAATTAGACAATATGTTACACATGTGGTAAATGTGGATGTCCACATGGATTTGTTTATGTTGACTAATATAATTAACATGATTAAAATTAATCATAAAATATGACACACATGATTATAATGTTATTTTTAATGGTGTGGTCTTAATAAAATGGAAAAAAATCATGTTCTCATTTTAAAAACTTTATTATGAAAAAAATGACAAAAGATATAGCTCTCATGATTTTAATTATTATTCATAATTATTCAAATAAATAAATAATTTACAAGAGGGAAATTTGAGGAAAAAGGTAATGAAAAGATGGAATATTAATTTGAATTTTTTTTATTTTATCAAAATTATAGAAAATAAATCATAATAATTAACTAAATGTACATGTTCATCTTGAATGATTCAAATTCCATTATTCAATTCATATTTGTGATGAATCAATTCAATGCATATATATGTCCAAATTGAATTAACCCCAAATTAAGCCATCTATTTATTTATTTATGATCAAATGACATGAGTAAAATGGAATAATAAAATAAAATAATTTCTTTTGGTTTAATAAAAAATAAAATAAAACTAATGTACATCTCATTTAAGTTTGAAATTCTAAAAATAATAATAATAAATTTATAAAATTAAAGAAAAATACATTGTTACTACAAAAACATTGTAACATTGAATTCAATTCTTTTGTTTTTATTACAAAAATTGATATAAGATTGAAAGCATACAAATTTTAATACCATAATTTCAAAAGTGATTTTTCTTGTTATGATATTTTAAAGATATTTTGTTAAAATGTTATTTCTTTATAAATATGTGACATAAGTCAAAATATATAAATTAATGTAATATCTAAAATTTTGGATTAAAAATATTATAAAATTGAAGTCAATGATGAAAGTAAAGAAACCAAATGTACGGGCAAATAGTTATTTGCAAAATTTCCAACCCAAGCAAAAAACAATTACTTGAATTTTTGAAAACCAATTTGAATTTTTTGTTCATGTTTTGAAATTGAAAGGAATCACAAAGTTCAGTATGATCATGATAATGAATTATTTTTACCTAAATAATTACAGATTATAACTCAATCAAAGATTTAATACATTATACATGAATTTAAAAATTAAGTGACTTAGTTACTTATTCACGTTTTGAAACTAAAAAGTTTAAAAATTCAATATAATTGTGAAAGTAAATGTTTTATTTAAATAATTATATTTCAGACATTACATTTTTTTTTTAAATAAATATTTTAAACCATCTTAGTAGTTGTACATTTTGAAATTGAAAAAAATCACAAAGTTTCATGAAAATAAATAAATTAGTTGTATTTAAATAATATTGAATATATAATTCAATTCAAAGTTTCAAATGATGCATTTGAATTTATTAATTAATGATTATTTGGAATACTTATGATTTACACTTTTTTTTAATTAAAAATTTAAAAAATTCAATGTAATAATAAACCTACCAAATCAATTAAATCAAATACTGATATTTAAACAAATCAAATTTTCGTCCAAAATATGTGTATATATATTTTGTGATGTCATTTTTTTGTCATCACATCAATGGTTAAGGCCTTATAGAAGGTCTTGGGTTCAAACTTTATTTGTAGCATTCATCATTAAAAAAATCCCAAGTTCAAGGATTCAATGGCTTGTACGAAGTCAATTGACACAATCTACCAGTAATGTCATCTCAAGAAGAAAACATTTCCAATGTTGAATCATAGATCAAGGGTGGTAGCATTTTGGATTCATCTACATAGATCAAGAATATGAAAGTTCCATAATGTCATTATATATTCATATAATTAGTAATTTAAAATCAAATTAATAATGCCATGTCAACTAATAGATTTAATCATTTTAGTCATTTCAAACAAACATATCAAATCATGTTAGTCATATAGTTGTAGTCACATTTGTGTAAAAAACAATTGGTCTATTATTACTACAACAAATTTTGTCCATGGTCTAATGTGATTAAAAGTATGACTATACTTAATAAAAAATACTAGCTTAAAAACACATATCTATAGTATTGTTTGGTTATTGTCGAGTTGTCTGCTTCTGATTGACATGGCTAAAATTATCTAACCTTAAGTGTTTAGATTGTTGTTAGCTTGAATGACTAGTGTCCTCTGCCTGTGCATTGTTCTAGTCATTGTCCCACTCTTCAATCTACATTGTATTTTACATTGTATGAATGGGGAGGTGGTTTCTAGTTGTGTGTGTGCCTTGGGGGTCAAAAGTTCCAACAATTGCTATGTGGGGGTGAATGTTGTAAAGATGGTTCCTTGGAGCTTTGCAATAACAGCTTCTAGAGCAAGGGGGCTACGAATAATAAATGGGCACCATGGTTGCCATTTGCCAAACAAGGCCATCACCTTGAAAACTTTAAATGATGTGCCAGTTACTGCAAGTAGATAACCAATGTGATGGTCACAACATTGGGTTCTTCATGTTGTCAAGTTGGACAAACAAAAAAAAAAGCATCGGATTCCTCCTATAATTCCTTTCTAGAAAATGGTGCAACTCCAAGAAAATCTCGGAAAGTTCTACTAATCACTAACATCAATCAAGATAAGCTTAATTGGTGTTAGACTAATCCTTTAAAATTTTGGTTTTAAATATAAACATATAGGCTACTTCAAAACTCCTTTTTGATTCTTAATAAATCAGTATTAAAAATTAGTAGTGAGAATCTGTAGTTAAAAATCAATAATAACAAAAGTGGGTTTTTACAAGATGAATTTTTGGATGTTAACACCTATGTTCATTTGTCATGTTTCATCAGACTCTCCATTTGAAAAAAACTATGTTGCCACCAATGTTGGTCGAGTATTCAAATTGTTGGGTAGGAATATGTGGTTTTGAATTTGAGTATTTGGAACTTACTTGGACCTAGGTTAAGTTTTGGGAATTAGGTAGAATCAGAATTAAGAGGTTTCATTGAGGTCTAGAACCAAGGTTGAATCAACCTTCAATTCTCTAAAGTTAAAAAAAACAAAATTCCAAAGTAGAAATTTAGGGTTAATTTTTAGGGTTTAGGATATTTTTTTTGGTGACTTGTGTTTTATATTTTTTGTTTATTGATTGTTTTTGCCTTCACCTATGTGAATAAAATAAACCACTTGTGGGTTCATAAGTGGGCAATATATATATATTCATTTATGTGAATTAAAAAATCAGCTATAAACCCCAAGTGTGTAATATCATTTCTTGTAATGGGCAAGTTTTGAAAGGATTGGGGTTTGATCCCTTGGGTCTCGTTTGTAAGTTTGAATGTGTTGTTTACATCATTTTAGAATACATATATCATCAATTGAAAATTGTTGCATTGCGATATATTGTACAAAAATCTGAACATATTCACCAATTCAACTACATTGATGCAAAATCAAATGAATTACTAGTTTTTTAAAATGAAAAAATCCATGTAGCCCATATACTGTATGTCCTAATTTTTTTTATTGTCATTTTATGTTACCCAATTTTTTTTCTTGGGTGTTAAAATCTTAGTTCAAAATAACTCAAGGTGCCAACTATACTTATGCAAAAATCCTAGTGGTTGTTAACAACAACTCCTCCACCCAACATATGTACCCAACTTGTAAACATTACGAAATTGAAAAAAAAACCCTTGTTAGGGCAATTATCTATTGTCTTTACTTTTATTATAATGGGTTACAAGTGACAATATAACCAAAGTTTTTTTTCCCCAATTTTGTCAAACATGTGGACTGTAGATCATCCATAAGAAAAATGAACCAAATTTGGCTAGAGGTTAGGTGCAAAAGTGGGATTTTTGGCAACCTCTACGAACTTATGATAGATCAACCCAACATCATTTACTTGCTTTTCATTGAACATTTATTATATCTTCATCATATGTGTTTCATTTTGAGTGATTTAAAATGTTATGGGAGCATTACTTCAAGCTATAGAAATCATTCTTGAAGTGCAAAGGAAAAGGAATAATGAAAAAATAACAAGAAGAAAAATAATCTTTTGAACTTACAAAACATGTTTCTTTTCTTTTTTCTTCACTTTGGATCCCTCCTAATTTCAAACTTGTAACTTTTGTTAATTTCTTATTCATTTAAAATGTTATAGGAATCCCACCTGAAATTAACAAATTATTTTTGAACTTTAATAGGTATATGACAACATACAAGGAATGTTTTGGTTGTTTGGGAACCAACTTTGGTAGTGTTCAATGGTTTGTTTTTCTGAGTTCTTGACCCCCTTTAATTTGGGTGCCTATAACATTTTCAATTCTAATCCATTTTTTATGATTGTTAGTGTGTCAAACGTGCCAAAAGGAACGATTCAAGTTTTGTTTGGACATCATAAACAATGGAGCCCTCCCCTCAGATCCAACCTACCCTAAGTGCTTAAATGTTTGGTCACTAGACAATCTATCCCTAGTGTCTAAATGTGGTGGCTTTTGGCTGATTTTCTTCAAAATTTGGCCAATTTTGCTCAAGGAAAACAAAGAAAAAAACCCTTTGTAAAATTTGTAAATGACCTTTTTCTTAAAGCCAAGGTGAAATAATTTGCCCAAAAAAACACTAAATATAACACATTATTGTACTAAAATGGATTCATCTTGTATTGCCTACTAAGCATCCTTGGGAGTTCAACCAAATTGATAACCTTAACTTATCGACATAGTTGTCTTTTAAAACCTAAGTTGACTCTTGGACCTACTCTTGGAGATGATTTATGTGACAATGTTTGGAATATCATAATTTAGATTAATTACTATTTCTCTCTCTTACAATTTCATTAATTTGTCAAAGAGATGACATGGGTGTGAAACTATGACAAATTGAGGTGTGAAATGTTTACACATAACCCAAATATAACAAAAAGTAAAAATAGGAAGAAACAAAGGATACCGCAAATGTAAGCACACATGATCAAAACAAGGCATGATAGAATGTTATCATTAAAATCACAATCATGTGTGACTAATTACATAACCATAACCCCAAGGATAAGGTAAAAGCTACATGTTGTATTTTATATTATTGTTAATTAAACTTAAAGTGATGGATTACATTACATGAACTTGTACATGGGGGTGAAAAAGGTTTATGAAATCCATAAATCAAAGTTTATTTCTTATGAACTTAATTTGTCAAACATTTAAACTTGTACATAATTCTAAGTGTTTTAGAACCCTTAGAACCCATAAATTTAGAACCCTAAAACCCATAAATTTTTCATGTTGATATCACTTATTGGATAGTTTTGACTTTGATGAGTGATAAGGTTTAAAGAATATAGGATTTGGATGCTTGAATGAAAACACCAATACAAGGCAAGGATATTGCTTTTAAATTCATAATAGAGTATAGTATCTTAAGGGTTGGCACCTAGGTAGTAGGTCTATTTTTATATTAGGATTTTTGAAAGATGATATTTTGGCTTGTGTTGAAACTTGAGATTACTTAGAGTTATGATATCTTGAAGAAATTTGGTTTCTTTTAGAGGATTTTTTTGAGGATTATATTTTTGCATGGTGAAATATTTGAACTTTCACAATTCTTCTTTTGCCTTAAGATATTTTTAATGTAAATGGCAAGGCCACCATGTGACACACCCTTTGTTTATCTGTGATGGTCAATGGTTCAAGTTGTTTGCATGATACATATTATACCTGCAACTAACAATTGATAGTTTTATATTGAATATTTATTTGTTTGAGAGAAAGAGATCTAGCAATCTCAAATTGAATATTTCATGATTCCAACAATCAAGAAAAACTATTTAGAATGCATATTACATTTTTAAATATATATCAACAATCTAGTGGCTAGAACAAGGGACTGCATCCCATAGTTTGCAAGATTGAATCTCAAAGATTTTAACAAATATCATTTTCTTCTTTTTCTTTGTAATATTTTCTTAGGATTATGTAACATGGCATATATTGTATTTCAAAGGTTGTGATGTGTTGATATTTGGTCAACAAAGCCAAACATGGAATTGAAATATCAAAGTGACATTTGGATAGGCAATGAACAATAAAATTCGAATAATTTTTTTCGTTGTCATTTTATTGGAAGAATATGCACTTTGTGCATAAACCATTTATCTTCAATATTTATAAGTGAATAAACATCCCCCCCCCCCAAAAAAAAACAAGGGTTTTTTTAACAAACTGTCACAGTTGTGCCTACCAATTATTAATTTAGAAGCTGCTAACCCCATACCCTTTTTAAACCAAAATTCAGTAACAATTAATGCATCATGCATGGTGTGAGAAATTCAGAATTGAGGATTAAGAACCTATACCTAGTAGCTCATAATGAAAGGGAAAAAAACGTTTAGTTTGCAACCATGAGTGATTAAATAAATGGCTTTTGGTTTTTAAAAGCATCCTGCAATGCTAAATGCTTCTTCATGATCTGATCCCAAAAGTTTCAATTTCAAAGGTGCTCCAGACTTATCCTTACAGTTCTTCTCATTATCTTTGCAACTTCATTATAAACCAGCCATGCCTTTTCATATTCAGACAATCAGCCAGCAGTAGAAGCTACATCTTGCCACTTGCTTATGACAAAGGCAGAGGAGATAAAGAGAGGGGGCAAGCAACACAATGCCTGTGTCAAAGCCCAGTGCATCATAACTGAATTGAGAAATCAAAACATGAAATCCAGTGTGAAAAGCCACAAGACATATCAAAACACCCTATGGTCCTGAACAGACGGACCCAACCACAGATAGCAAACAAGGCAGACAGCAGACTTCTCTGATAAGTTTCATACTGAGAGAGACCAGTCAGCTGCCTCCAGATTGAATGTGACAACAAGTGGAAACATATTTTCATCTACCCAAAATCAGAGAGAGCTTTCTGATCAAAACTACTTTCTTAGAGCTCTTGGACTCAACATATTAGATGAAAACACATTTATTATGAACTCTGACTCATGAATTCATAATCTAAAATGGAGAACTGCTCCCTTTCTGGATCTAACAAATTCACCTGAGGAAATTGAGAGCTCTCTTATCTCCAATGACATCTATGAGCACAGTAGCATCTGCCAATGCAGTTTTGCACACATCCAACTGTGCTGCACCATGCAGCATATGGTGGAGTTATCACAAGATCCAACTGGTTGGATATAGATACATCTACCAGCTCTTTATTGGGTGATAACAACATATCTTTGATCAAATGACCATGTACATTAATGACTGGAAAAATCCACATTTGAAGAGATCTAATTCATCAATTGAGGCAAAAATATATGAATGCATTACCAAAAGTTGCAATCTTTGTGTCCTCCTGTTTCAGTATACAACAGATGAAGTCTTCTTGTCCAGGCCAAGAACTTGAGCAATTGCATTATGACTTGTCGTGTAGAAAAACACTCGGTCTTCTTCCCTTGCTATTGCAGTCTACTCCTCTGCATCATGACCCTGTCACACTAAGTTTAGTGCATCAGCTAGACTAATTTAGTGTAGCTGATGCACTAAAGAATAAGATAAATCAAAGAAACTTAGCATGGAAATGGAATTGAAAAAGCTGCTCTCTCCTTGGAACCGTATTCTTGGATGCATGCACATAGGATTTGGTCCATACAGATGCCAAGGGTAGCAAGAGAGCTGCATTTGCATGATCTTCTTCTTGAACAGCCCAAATGCTTCAATGTCAGGTGGTGTATATAAAATCTGATGAAGGAGCTGGCCATCCCAGGATTACCTCACATTAATTTCCTAAATAAGCAACCACCAGGGAATCTCTACAACTAACAGATTCTCCAACATCAAATTTCGACTTTATGATCTCTGCCACAGATCCCAATTATTTCTTCCTCATCCATGACACAATATCACCACTGCAATTATCAACAAACAAATTCTTAAGACTGATGAAAATGATCCACTGCCCAAAATCAGTGACCTCAAATACCTCTTACAATGACAATCTGCAAGTCTGACCATGGATTGGATTTGTTCAAACTATTTCAACAAAAGGGACTACTGAACGAAGAAGCAACTGAAGTCACATGTCAGCAGGTCTGAAAGATATTGTGAACCAGTGTGGACACACCTGATTCGAAACAGCTCCATGACAGATTTAGGTAATTTCTTGCAGGCTCTTGCTGGGTAACTTTGTTCAATGCAACACAAAGCTAGTACCCACAAGTAAGACCTGGGTAGGAGATTTGTACATCCTTTCACAGACCCTGCATCCTAGAAATCCAGCAAAATAAACCAAGCACTTAACAATGGCCACACCAATGTGTGGAGAACTCCACCAAAGACTACTGGTTTGCTTTCACCACTGCTGTGAAATTTGCAGCTTCAAGCACCAGAGTGTCCTTTCCATCACATTCTCCAAACCGACTGAAATCGGATGCAGGTTTGTCAAAATTCTCCAAATCACTTGACCCATATCTCTCATAACCCCCTACCTTAATCCTCCAGCTTCTCCTCCTCCCTCCAGTACTCATGATCCTGGAGCTCCAACCCATCCTGTTCTGCCAAGCATTGTCATGACTTTGAGAATGAGACCACCAAACAGACTGTGAGCAACAAGAAATCATGGAATGACACATGGAGCAAGCCATTAGGCTCAAATTTAGAGTGTGAGGGGGAAAAAAAAGAGGAAACAAGAGACACTTCACTCCACTACTACTATTCCTTTTTGTGGGTGGGCTCTACTTCAGTGTTATTCCCCCACACACACACAATTTGGCTTTTTCAAATTATAGTCTAGAGAAACTTCAGCTTTTGAGCTTGCAGCATCTGTGATTCCGTCATTAAGCTCCTGACAACCACCATAAGAAATTTCGTGATGCAATCAAAAATGTGCCAAAGCTCCTGATGTTGACCATAAGAGTGATTAACAACAACATGCTATTATCCATGAAGCCTAAGCTACTAAGGTGTTCTCTCCTCCCTCAAGAAGAGTATTGGGTTTAAGGCTGTGCATCAGCAAGCCCTTTTTTTTTGTCTGCCAGAAGGTCTATAAGAGTCTAGGGTTTTAAGGTTGAAAGTCCACAAGTTCAATTCTTTTGTCTGTAAGAAGGTTCAAACCTCTTTTGATGGAGCGACATTTTCAATTTGTAAATTTGTTTTTTGATTGTAAGCTTTCTGGTTGTAGACTTTGGGGATACACAAAAACACTGATATTCATGAGTTACTTTACTTCTCCAGAATTGTCCCCTCCGGTCTTTCAGGTGTTGAGCTAGTACACATGGTGTTGAAGAACATCCTGGGTTGTGCTAAGTCTGCATCCAGGGTGAACAAGAAGCACAGAATGCGAAAAAAGCTCAAGTGTGCTTAATGATGATAATCAACCTGACTGCTTCTTGAACTGTACGCTGAAATTCTGCTAAACCAGCAAGGAACAGAAGCAAACCACAAACATTAGAGAGACCAAAATTCTAATTCGGACCAGAGGAGGACCTCCTGTTCCATTGTGAACAAGTGCTCTGGGTCTGGGGACTGCTGCGAAGTTCTAGAGATTTCGATAGCGGAATGACTCAGTCTCATCGTCCAGATAGGATAATCTAACATTGTGATTTATCATGTGATGATGCTAGGATAGGCAATGGAGATCAAACCTTGGGTTCGGCAAATACATCAACATTGGCATGGTGGTTGGCATCTTACACTTTACAGTAATTGCTAGCACCAACTTTTTTTCCAGCTCCAGCTTCCTTGTCCTTCTTCTGTTCGGAAAAAGGACTTAATATCTTTATGCAAGAATGAAATTCGACTCTTTCAATGGATGTTCTTCCTCGTGTATAAACAACAGAGATGTAAAGAAATTATGAGGAGAAAAATTATGCATAAAATCTGTAAAGTCAGGAAAAGACGGCACTGGAACCCCCTGTTTGGTCACATGGGGATGAAATTTCACAAAACAGGGAAAAAGAGTACACTGGGCTTCAAGGGGGCATGAAACTCAGTTTAGCAGCAAATTGGATGCTAAACTGAGTTTGCCCTGTCCTTTCTTTTACTGAGCGCCTTCAATCAATCACTGCTCTGCCATGTGTACTGTAGCTATAAATCTTCTCGAGCCTCGTGCATTTAATGCTGAGTCTCAGTATTTCATACCCTTATTTAATAAAATTTCATGACTTTGCGGACAACCCCCAGGAGGGGACGAAGCATCAAATGAGGGGTGCAACTCAGGCCCAATAGGGCATGACTTTACGGATAACTTCAATGTAGAGGGAAAAAACTGAAGGATGATGGAGGAAGAAAAGAAAAGAAAAACTACAAAAGCTCCGTACTCGAGGAATATTGTGTGTTGCCAGCCAAAGTATGAAGCGCAAACATCTTGTATGTGAAACAGTTATTGACTTTGAAATCTACAGCCCTATCCACCTCTCCAAAGTGTGTCAATGTCTGTATGAGAAACCCAGAGCTAATGCTCTCACTCAATTGACAGATATGAGAGCAGCAACAGTTGCGAAGTTAGTTTGGGTTTTTGGTGGCTCTTCCTGTTTTCTTGCTAGAGGTTGTATGATCAGATTTGAACTTGCTATTGTATTGGCGGATGAAGTATCAGGTGCAAGTGGATTGTCAGGTTTTGAAAACAACATAGTGTAGCATCAAGAGCCTGGTTGATCACAACATGGAAATCTATGAGAAGACCAAGAAAAAAGGCTGGCCCTGCTTCTGCCTCACCTGTTTCTCCTGAAATTTGTCAGGATTGAGACTATTTCTTGAAGACTGGATTTGGTTGTGTTGCCCATAGCTATACAGTTAACAACTCTTGTGGGGGCTGAAGCTGGGGATTATATCTTCTTTTGTGCCATTTTTGCAAGATTGCAGCAGAGTGGTTTTGTGTTGTTTTGATGATGAAATTTGGTAGCTCATTCTTCTGTTGCCATAGGGGATTACTGTTTGCCGTGTTGTAGTCATCAAGCACTGCAACAGGATCAGGTGGTTCCAATTGGCAGCCTCCTGACTGGGCAGTGGAGTTCAAGCCTGGTGTCTATGTCCTTGAAGTACTCAAGGAAGTGATATCTGGATAAAGTATGTCTGGAGAAGAGGTGTGCCATTTTTCGGCGACAAGCACTCATGTGTCACTATCTGCTAGACCATCCATTAGTATCTCATCAGCATGCAGCTGTTGTGCAGCACAAAAATGGCAGGCAAGTTTGTCACTTTTGTGCAAGCACTCTTAGTTCTAGCTGCTAGGGTCTTACTCCCAATTGAGTCCAAATACCACTTCATTGTCCGGTGTGACCTAATGAGACCCTTCTCCTCATTCTCCAACATGTTTTCATGCTTTTTGAAGTGCATATAAGTCTGGATTTAGTATGCAATTTGATCTAACTTTTGCTCTGCAACTGCCCTGAAAGATCGCAATGTGGTTAATGAATGAGGCAGTGTAGCACATAAGTGCAAGAGTTAATGTTGATATGTTTGTGTGTGTATCTTTGTTTTCTTTGGTCAGAATCCAAACCTATTTGGTTTCCCTCTGATGCTCCTTTCTTCTGGCAGTGTATATGTCATTAATATGGGCTCTGTCCATGGCACATTTGTCAGCAATGAGTGCCTCTCTAAAGAAAATCCTGTGGAACTGGAAGTAGGGCAGTCATTATGTTTTGCTGCATCAACTCGCAGCCATGTGCTGCAAAAGAACATGTGTGTTCTTTCCCCAGCATCTTCACAGCCCCCCACCAATTTTGTGTATCCACCAGCTCCTGATCCTGCAGATGAATAGGCTGTTGTCACCTATAACACATCTTTCAATCAACTTGGGGTCCCAAGCCCTGCTTCACTCGCAACAAACCTCCAGAGCAAACCCAGGTAGGTCTGTTTCACAGAACACTTGAATGATTGGAGAATGGTGCCTGAGTGGACATGTTTTTCTAAAAAATCCAAGAGATACTTCTCCATTCAAGACAGAAATTTCTCTAATAATATCCACATTGTTGTACATCAATAATGGGTTGATAGAGGTGACAAGGGGGACAGAGCAGGAGAGTGAGAGGCCTGCAAAGCATGCAAGACAGCCAAGGGTTTCATTTCAGGAGGGGTTCTTGTAGACATGGTAGGAATGTCAGATGGTGCAGACATAAGCACTGAGCCAGCACCTATAGGGGTCAGAGAATGTAGCCTTGTTGTGAAATATGAATCCTTGATACAGGTTCTTCCAAAAGGGCATGATGAGCTAAAGCAAAAGTAGAGGCTAAGAATTTACCAGGTGTTACACAAAGATTGAGGCAGTCGGAGATTCTCTGGCCGGACTTGTGGGAGGCTCTTGGGCAAACCCTACAAGGAAACCCAGAGAGGTAAAAAACCCAGATGGTATCACCAGGTTCAAAGGAAGGCAAGGGAAATGAGACATGGGTCATAGGTTTGACAGTGGATGCTGCTCAACAGAGTAAGACAAGCTTTAGAAAAAACAGAGCTGGGTTGGAAGCAGTGGAGGGTAATGATCTTTTCAGTGACTCTGTGGATGAAAGGCGAGTGCCTGTGAAGTCATGAGCATATGTCTGCTTTGCAATATACTTGCAGCAGCTGGGCTGGACTGAGATGGTTAGAGGTGAGATGCAGTCTCACTGTTAAGTGCCAATATCCTGCTCCATTGCCCGTTGTGGACTTTGAGCGAAGTAACACGATTATCCCATAAATTGTGCAGGCCTGTTCAGATGGAATGCTTACATAAATCTTGATTAACATCTGTGCATTTTTCCATGATGCCACCCCCTAGGTTTTGACAAGTTGCTTCATCAGGCCCTAACTTTCCAACTTGAAAATTCAAGCTCTTGCATAGTCATTCTGTAGAAGAGTTGTCTGGGACTGTGATTTGTGGAGTTTCTTTGTGTCTCTGCTTTTGCTTCAAACTGGATCCCATTAGGGCATATGTTTCTGCCTCCATGGAATATATGCTATCTTGTCAAAAGCAGAATCCTGCTTGAGGTGAACTTCAAGAGATCTTTTCTAGTACTAGATCTGAATGCTTTCTCATGCTGAGGCACAAAAGTTATACCTATACTGTGAATTGCTCTAGCTTTCTTATGGGCTCAAATGTTGTTTAATGGTTATAAATTGCAGCAGCTTCATGCCTCAAAGTACAAATCAAGAGGTAATGATCATACTCTTTCTTGTCATGTTTGTTTGTTTTGGCTAGAACTGACCAGTTACCTTCAAAGTGCATTTGTGGAGTTGTGTGCAATGTCATTTCTATATTTGTTTGGTAGAAATGGTGGATGAAAAAGGGGTTGCTCTGCATGAGAGGCATATATTGTCTAAATGTTTGAAGAAGTAGGAGATCACTGCTGACCTGTGAAGCTTGGGTTTACACCCAATAGCATGTGATTACTAGGTGGAAGGTAGACAACATTCCGGCTCTTGGACAGTGTAGCAGAGTTTTCTCTTGAAGCTTCAACTCTCCGAAGTTCAATCAGACCAGTGCCTGCAAGTAAAGTTGCATCAGAGATGAGTTTTGCTGCTTCACTCTCACCTTCTGCTCTTACAATGGCAGCCCTTTTCTCCTGCTCTGTTTTTGCTACGACAAATTTGGACCTCTCTGCTTCCTGTTGTGCAACTTGTTTCTGCTCCACTGCTCGAGAGAATTCTGTCCCATAAGAGAGATGTGTGATTGCCACATCATCAAGGAGGAGATTAAAGTCTTGAGCTCTTTGAATAAGAGCAGCTTGCACCAAACTTGACACATGAGGCCTGTCAGTAAGAAGCTGATCAGCATCAAATTGTGCAACAACTGCCTTGAGGACTTCATTTCCTATTGAAGGTAATACCCTCTCATCATAATCGGTTCCAAGCGTCTTGAAGATGAGTGGAAGCTTGGTAGGGTCTGGCCTTGTGAGCACTCTTAAGGTTAGATTCACCATTTGCAGATCTTTTGTTCCTGTGACAGAAGTGATAGATCTTGGTCTTGTTCTTATGTCAAAGATGAAAGCCTTTTGGAGCCATGGGATGATGAAATGTGTCCCTTCTCCTGAAGTCTCTTCCAGGACTCCACGAAACCTATCAAATAACACTGCTTGGTGGCCTCCATCTACAGTGATGATGGCTGAGTTCAATAAACCACCCCCAATTCCAAAAGCCATGGCTACCTTGGCTACTTTAGTTAGCAAAGTCACTGCTCGAACAGATCCCATTAGCACAGATTTGAAGCAAGGTGCTCAAGCAGTTTTGCTTGAAGAGAATTTGGTGATATACTTGGTGCCACTATGCCTTGCTCTCTTGATAGATTGGACACAAACCTGAAGGAGTTGAGACTTTGCACTGTTGTTCTTTTGGCTTTCTGCAGATTTCCTCTGTCAACCTTGCTTTAATCACATTGACCATCTTTGGAACTATGCAATTAATATCATTGTGCAGAATTTCTGGAGAAGTTTTCTTTGACTTTTGTTCATGCACTTAATGTTTCTTTGGCCTACACTCTGAAGTTTAGGGAACTTAAAGAGTCTGGATCACAATGTCCTAGGAAAGTTGATCTGATCTTCTTGAAAGAATCTGAACTTTGATTGCAGTTTTTTTCTTCTAAAACTTGTTTGTGGAAACATTCGATTCAGTTGATCACAATGATTGCAGGCTGTTTTAATTTCTTCTGTTCATTGATCTAAGTACTTCAATGAAGTCCCAACTTCACCTTTCAGGCTGATGGTACCCAACAGACTCATTCCCAATTGACCCTGAATGATCAATTCTTCACTCCACCAATATAAACACAGTGCTTTGTTTCTTTTGCATTTACATGTGAAGATCTGTGGGACTGAAACAAATGCAAATGGGACTTAAAGCTCTCACTTCTACACACATTTGAAGAACTACAAAATAATGTCCAGCCATGAATGAATTCAGAATCACAAACAGAACAGAAGCTTGGAGTCACCATAAAACCTAGGCGAATAATGGAGAATAAGGAAGGCATATGAACACATCAAAAGCTCAAAGTGAAGAGGCAGAGTAGAGAGAGGGGATGGCAACAAATTCATAGAACAACCTACTCATTAACTGCCATTCCTCTCTACTAATATATTGACTAAGAGTAGTAGTAATAGTAGTTTCAGGCATCAACTTAGTTGCTCATCATAATTATCTTCATTACAAAAAAAACTAACCAAATACTCAAGCTGCCCTTGCCTCAATGCTGCATCTCCAAGCATGGCAGATATCCACCATTCTGATCTTTTTTCTGTTTCCATTGTCCTGACATATTAACATGTTATAGCAACTACCTTCATATCAGTTCCTGTCATATATGCAGCAAGGCTCAAGTGACAGCTAAGGCATCCGACTTACATTCCTTGGTTCCCCAAAAGGGAAGGGGTGCACCTACCTAGGAGGTAGTGCAAAACCAAGGCGATGCACATGGGCTCAAGGCAGCAAGCTGCCAGACAAGCTCACCACCAAGAGAAACTAGTTTAATATCATGATGATGCTCAATGAGCATCATATCTGATATTAAATTGATATGAAAAGATAATACACCTGAATCTTAGCCAAAAGGCCAAGAACGGCATGATTGAAGTTGGAGGCGTTGAAACATTATATACTGTTGCAACAGATGCATCCCAGCTATGAATATGGGTTTAAGAAGTACATTTGATCTCTTTCTTTCCTTATTTGCCTCCTTATTTGCCTTGTTTTGTGCCTGCAATGTAACATGATCACCGTGCTGCACCTGCTTGCACTCTTAAAACATTGATGAGTGTTTTTGAGTTCTTTAGCCATTTGATGTTACCCCCCTGCCGCCTTCATCTAGTTCAAACCTGCAATGCAGTGTGTGGCACTTGTTGTTTCCTGCTTGGATGGCGGTTCAGCACCCATCAGCTACAGCAGCACATAATGACAAAGTGCTCAGAAAACTGAAAAACCTTGAAAAAGTTTCACAGCTTTGCCACTTCTTCAACCATAATTGTAGTATAACCCTCACGATCTCATACTCCTTGTTGTATGCTTCAGATTCATCTTCTTGTTTGGCAATTAACTGAATGTTCACTTCTTGGCAGAATGCTAGCATTGATTTTGCCCTGTGGAACAACTTGGAGGTCAACAATGAGTGTATGGTTATGCTACAAATCATACACCAATTGAGGCCATAGAATCTCGGATTGAAATTCCTTTTGGTAAGCACAATATTAACAAGCAGGGAAGTTGTCTTGATGCCAGTTTAGTCATTATAGAAGGTGTCTTCTATCAGACAAAGACACAACTAGATGTGTCAATTAGTGCTTGAAATTCCTCATGCTACTTATATATATATTGCGGCGTTGTAGTAACCCTGTATGTTGTCTGATGTCAAGATCTTGCATTTTGTGGTTGGATTTGGAACAGCTCTAGTGCTCATGCATTGGCATGGGATGCCCCTTGTAGCAAGGATCACCTAGGATTGTTCCAAAAAGGCACTCCAAATTTTGTTCCAACACCAAAACTCAGCTCAAACTGATTTGTGAATTTGCTAGTCATAAATCAATGTCACAAACTCACAGTGGAATGAGAATGGTAAACAGTGAGAAAACAAGTAGGGCAAGTGTGCCAAGGCCAAAAGGAGATCAGTCTGTTCTCATTCTGAGAACTGATCCGAGAACCAGGGGTCCCAGTGAGAACCCCACAACACTGGTAAATATCTTGAGGGGGAGATATCCAAGGAGGGTGGGGGCCGGGGTAGAAAAAGGGGGTTACGAAATAAGAATATCTTGAGGGGGAGGGAACAATCATTCCAGTCGAAGCAATTAGTAAATAGTCGCTGACAATAACCACTTGAATAATGCTTAGGAAGAACAAGGTTTAACTAATGCAATTAGAACAGCACCTGGCTTTTGGCAGTAGATGCAAACAGCACCGTTGCATCGCTTTGCACTAAATACTGTGAATAAGGGTACATTGCCTTGTTGTGAAAGACACAGAAAACCTCCTCCTTTGCATGCACAGAAATATAGTAGTCATACACAGACTTCACAGACATGCAAGGTTTAACCCTCTCACTATCACCACATCATTTGGATGTGGGCGGCCTCCCAAAGCTAGTTGTGAGCTTGACATAAATGGAGATGCTGCTGAAACAGGACCCACTAGAACAGCCACTGCTGCCACCACACTTGGAGTGCCCATTCCCTGTGTGCAATATCCCCCTCAAGCAGCTCCATCCTGAAGCCCCTAGCAACAGTCATTTTCTAGTTACATTGTATTGATTATGCAAAGGGGGCAGGAGGTACCTGCACATATATGTTAGTACATTGTCTGGGGCACAAAGACCAAATGACCTTTTGAACTAGAAAAGCCACTGAACTCATAAGGCATTTCTTTCATAGCTGAGAAAGAGAAGGACCATACCCATAAAACCCTGCCAACTGTAGTCTTGTGGATGTAGACTTCTTATCCAGATAAATTGATCCAATGTAGGGTGGGGTCTTGTGGATGTAGACTTCTTATCCATATGAATTGATGCAGTGTGGGGTAGGACAGGCAACAGATTGATCATGAGGAGGCTTGCATCAGTAGTGGGACTTATCTGGATAGAAATGATGTGCTCAAGATTTACAAAATAGCCACTACATAACTCCTTACCCAAGTTCAGTTCAATAGTGAGCAATTTACCTGGGAATTAAACCCCAGCAAACCTAGGGCTTTTTGGTTTGGCATTCAATCAGGGGCCTGCTGCTTTGGTAAAGTGTAGGCAATAGAGATGAATGGATAAGGGAAAATCCAAAGCATGGTCCTTCTATCCATGCTGTATCATATTCTTTCCAACTGTTTTACTCTGGCTGTCAATGGCATGTTCTGAAGATTGTAGCCCCTCACCAGTAAGAAAGCATTGTTTTGGTCTACAACTTTGAGCATAGTGACCTGAGATGCTTCAAGGGCTTTTGATGCAGAAACCAGATTATTAGAGGTAAAGATGGAGGGCATGTCCTGGGTGTTCTGATTCAGTGTCCCAACACAGTCTACACCTTGGAGAGTGCATGATAGATAACCTTCAAGCCTCAAGGGAATTAGATGGCAAACCTATGCTGGCTACACGTGCATTTCCTAAACCTATTTGCACCTGGCAAATGACTGTGCTTTCTTGCACTTTCTGCTCTTCAAAACAGTCATCCTCCATTTCACAATTAACACTAAAAACAGTGGTCAAGGGCTGGAGTAACAAGAGTGCTGGATCTGAATCTGATAAACAAACCTCAACTGCTCCACTTGAATCATCAAACTCTGGTTTAGGGTTTTGCACACTACAAATTCATCACCAATGCTCCAAAGTCATCTGCCAACCTCTCCATTATTCCAACTGAAATTGATGGAGTGGACACAGAAAGCTTATATTCTGGGGCAGCTGAACCAACAATACCTTTGCCAAGAGATTGGCCCTCCACCGGGACAACTGAAAGTACTGGCTCTGATCCAACCCAGTGTGATGTGCACAAAACATCTCACCTATGGACTTCCTTCAGATTGGATGTGTTCTCCCTCAGTGCGTCTTTGTCTGATAATACCACAACCTTCTGCTCATGATGGTGGAAGCAGTGCTCAACCCAGAATTGCATCAGCTACTTCCACCTGATTAAAAAAGGCTTCACCTTCTACACTGCGGGTCATGGCCAAGCTCCAACACCAGTTGTTACAGTCCCCAGTAAACAGCTCCTTCTCAGGTACGTGGGGAGTAAATATTCCACCTTCTACACTCTGCTCCTGACAGTTTACTGGAGCTGTTTCATCAAGAGTTTTTCCTCCCTTGAACTCATGCAGGGGCTTACATCCCAGAGAACGTTTCTCATATTCCAAGCACTGTTGGAGAGCCTTCATCCATCACTATGTCTGGTCTGGCTGTTTGGTTCCAATCCCAAACCCCTTGGATACTCCCCCTTCCTCCCTGTCTTCTCTTTCTCTTCATCCATTCACCTTGTCCTCCTCAACTTGACCTAAACCTTCATCAGAATCCACACCTCTGAAGCTTTTGTGTTTCTTAGGAGATGTCATAACTGTACACTCACTCTCTTCCAAATGCAGAACCTGGAATGTCATTTGCAAACTCAATGGAAACGGCCTTCTCACCTCAAACCAGGGACCGTAGAAAAACACAAAGAAGAGCAGAGACGGTAGAAGAACACACAGTAGCAGAAATTGGCGGTTAAGGGCATTATGGAGCCCACTGAGGGACACCTCTTTTTCTGGCTATACACCGTATATATATGTGCCAAAAATCAAGTGACATTTCGGGTTTCCAATAGCCATATTTAGATCAAAGTTAGAAAAAAAATTCGCAAATTTCTATACGGGGTTCAAATAGGTAGCCAAAAATGTAGAAGAGTTGATGTTTAAGAACCATGAGGGCTTGGTGCTGTAGTTGGTCAGCCATTAGTGGAAATACACCATTTACAGAAATGGATATGTAAATGAGCAACTTGTGTAAATGGTTGCCTAAATGACCAACTTTTTACTAACCTAGCCTAGGGTCAGTTTCCACACGGACAAAACAAATAATGATTTATTTTCAAAAAATAAATTATAAATTATAAATTATTATTTTTCATGATCTACCTCGACTTCTTCATATGAGGGAACTAACTCAGACTGTAGCCTGTGACAATTATGATGGTTTTCAACACACTTCAGGCTCATATTTTCATAAGAATTTGTTTTTTCCATTTTAAAGATTATTTCATGACGAGACTAACCCTAGAGTAAAGTACAGGAATTCGAGTCCATTCTTTGTAGTGAAGCAAGGGTGGGACATGGTGCCAACAACTAAATTCCACCTGCTTAGGAAATTTCAGAATAAACATTAGAAACTTGTTTTTGGAAACTGACACATTGTATATTATGGCAGATGATCAGGAGTTGAAGAAATTTACTTTGGTTTTGATAATCAACTACCAGCTGCTATTTGCCAATCATCTCTCATCCCAAAACGTGTGAAAATTTGTTTTAGAAGCTAATGGCTATGAGCCCCATGTGATTGCCCCCGGAGCGAGATCAGGGACACCTGATTGAGAGTTCCCTCATTTACTTCCTTGGACCACCGGAAGCAATAGGTAGACTGGCCCATCTCTACCCCCTTTGGTATTCCAGCTATAGGGTAGACTGGTCCATCATCGATTGCTTGCCTATGACCAAACACTTATTTATATATTTATCATGTGTGCTTCATCTTGAGTGATTTAAAATGTTATGAGAGTGCTACCTCAAGCTTTAGAAATTGTCTTTGAAGTGCAAAGGAAAAGGAGTAATGAAAAACAACACGAAGAAAAGTAAGCTTTACAACTTACAAAACTCGTTTTTTTTTCTTTCTCTTTGGACCCCTCGTACTTTCAAACCTCATAACTTTCTTATTTTTATTCAATTTAAATAATTTAAAGTGTTATAAGAGTGCCACTTGAAGTTTCTAAAATGTCTTTGAACTCTAATAGCAATAGAGCAACATACAAGGAATTTTTTGGATGTTCAAAAATCAACCTTTGTAATGTTTGGTGAAATGTTTTTTTAATTTTTAGACACCCTTTATTTTGGGGGGCTGTAACTTTAGCAATTCTAATCAGTTTTCAACAATTGTTAATGTGTCTGATGCACTACGAGAAGGGGTTCAAGTTTTGTTGAACATTAGAAACAATAAAGCCCTCCCCTTGGATTTGGCTTGCCTTGAATGTTTAAATGTTCGATCATTGACTAGTCCGTCTTAGTGCATATTTTGCAAGTATGATATCACTATGTTTCATGGCCACATGTATTGATTTATGAACTAAGCAATGGAAGGAAAACAAATATCTCAAATGCTGGACAAATATCCAATTTTGCAAAAGATCATGTCTCCAATTTTGCATTTAATCATCACAAAAAGGTCCCTCACCACTTCCAAGATTTCAAGGGATTGAAATCTTAGAAGTGGTGAGGGATTTGACGCACTCCCAAGTCTCAGGCTGAACCCACTTGAGGGTTCACCTATGTGTAGTTGCAGAAAGTTGGGACTTAGAAGGCGCTCCCGACTTCCAGCACTATAGAGGGGTAGAGGGGCGTGTTAGAAGTCTCGAGATTAAACTAGGAAGAGGGACTAGTAGATCAAGCTTGAATCTACATCCAAAACCAACTACAAAGTGGTTAGTTCACATTCGGGAACACCCTTGGGTGTTGGGACAAGCCACGGGCACTTTGACACACAAGACTCACCACGGCCCGGACTCGGGGGAAGCCACCACCTTCCCCCAT
>Ga0209208_10003527_pt1 | contig 22376 bp, 24 predicted proteins | sample S1TSphfallax_3_FD_187694 | JGI IMG/M metagenome (GOLD analysis project Ga0209208, IMG submission 187694) | Host-associated microbial communities from peat moss isolated from Minnesota, USA - S1T2_Fd - Sphagnum fallax MG (SPAdes) (version 2) | ecosystem: Host-associated > Plants > Peat moss >...
TTTAACTTTATCAATTTATAGGCCAAAATGATGAAAAAAGGTTTTAAATGTAAGATGATGAAGGTCGATTATGATTTTGAGAATGTTGTTTGTTTGGGTGGGATTTGCAATTGTATCTTGTAATCTCATGACATAGTTTGTGAAACATGAATATTTTAATTTAAGCATACATATGACATCAAATTAAATGTGAAGATTACTGATTTTTTGTATGTAATGATCATAAAGACAATAACTCAAACTCTCACCATTTTTGTAGAAAGAAATTCTTAGGCAAGGAATTGTTCAACTAGTTTCAAGAAATAAAATATAATAAAACTACTTTCACTATCAAAAGTTTTCAATTGTCTTCTTGATTGGATTGTCCTCACAAACTTATGCTATATTTGAGAGGGCTAAGGTTTGCATCTGACTATAAATTTTGAATTATGTAGGCATAATAAACTAATATTTCTTGAAATTTTCGAAAAAAATTTAAAATAATTTAATTTGTGTCGAAGCCATCTAACTATAAGTTTTGAATCATGTGTAGCATAATAAACTAATGTTTCTTGAAAATTTTGACAAAATTAACAATAATTGAATTTGTATTGAAACCATCAAGGTAATATGGTATTAGGAATAAAGCTAAGTGAAGTAGAAAAAATAAAATTGTTCTTAAAAAATAAAGATAAGAAGTAATGTTCATGGGACAAAATGAAAGGAACATATTTTAGGATGTAAGAAATAAACTTGTTGCATAAAAGTCATTTCGGTGAAATTAAGTAAAGTTGGCCAAACAAATGTTCAAAGGGAAACTAAGTTTGTGTGCCCCCCTTTGAAACACAACTCCTTTATATAAAAAAAAGGAAAATGTCATGGATCATAAAGATATTCACAAAATGATCTTGAGTGTTAGCCCGTTATTCATCCCTTGTCCATTGTTTTGTGTTGTGTTACTATATATTTAAAAAGCTTTGAGAACTTAAGGTGAATAGTGAAATGATCGCATTTAATGTATAAATTGACTATAAAGTTTCGACTTTTTGGCTTCTAGAGTGTGCATGGGAGGAGGGGTTGCATGTTTTCTTTCCCTTTTGTTTAGAGGGTTGTGGGTGGGTTTAAACCCTTTTTTATTTGTTTTTGGAGGTTTAAGGAATGCTTGGATTTAAGGCAAGTTTTCTAAATTTTTGGGTTGGGGTGGGGGTTCAATTTTTATTTTTAGAGTGTGGGGATTGGGGGAAATTTTTTATTCTAAAGTTTTGTGTGAGTGATATTATATAAATGGAAGGGCTTTTGTTCCTTCTCCCTCCTTTTCCAATTTTGTTCCACTTGGGATTTTCAAGTCTTTCATTTTGTTTGGGAGTGTTAAATCTTTTTTGGGAACCCCATTTCACTTCTTTTTCTTTTTGAAGGCCCATTGTGCTTGATTCTTTTTCATTGGTAATCTATGGAGTTTTTTTAGGTCTCAACTCGAACTCCTCAATAATCATCAATGAATGGCTTGATGAAATTGAAGTAGAGATTGGACAAAAATGAGAAGTTTGTCCAAGGCTGGGCTCTTTTAGAGATTGCTTACCTCTTGGCATCATGAAAGCTTGAGTTCCCTTGAATAGTGCCATCTTGCCTTTTGTTACTTCTTGCACAGTGCCATTGCCATCATGTTGCAAAACAACTCATACAAAGTTTCAAAGGCAGGAAATCTTTACAAATGCCAAATTGGTTTTGACAATGCCCTTGGAACTTTGGAGTCTTCTTATGTTGGTAAGTTGACTGTGAGTGATACGTATGGATAGACAGCACCTTCACCCCCAATTAGAGTCACCATAGCTAGATCATCTTCCTCATCATTCCAAAACGTGCTGCCACCATTTCCACCACCATTCATCAGGAATAATTTCTCTTCAAATAAGATGCCCTAATAAAATCATTTCGTTGTATGTCACAGAAACAAAATACAACAAATGACTTTCCCAACATGTGGATATGTGAGGAACATCCAACAATGGTCCAAGAAATTAATCCCTCGAAAGGTGAACAAAGATGTGCACCCTTGAAGATTCCTACTACACAAAAACACATGTCAACAATCTATACAATGAAATGTGTTACAATCCATTCCATTGCATGGTGAAAAGCTTGAAGGCTTCAATCTTTCAGTAGGAATTTCAAAACTTGATCTTGGGAGTGGGTGAATGTGATGAATTTGCACCTATTTGCTCTGCCTGAAAGCTGATCCAAAATTCGACGTACTTTTTGTTCATCCTTACCTTTGGGTGCAAGCGCAGCAGCCTAGAGATCAATGGAGCTCAAATCATTAAACCATTTAAGAGGAAACAAAGCAAACCTTAGTCACAATAGATACAGAAAGTGGTCAGGAGTTTCCTTCAGGGCACTGTATTTACTAGAAATGTTGGTGGCAATCCGTATCTTAGAATGCTCTCAGAAAAAAGCTGAATTGTGCAGATATGTATCCATGCACTAAAAACCTGCATGAAACAATCAGATATCAATCACATCCCTTTCAGTAAACTACCAAAATGGCTCCTTCCAATGACTTGCAAGTCAGATCCTAAGTTCATGACTCAGATGACTTGTATTTCTTGAGAGCCTAACTGTTGTGAATACTTTCAACACAATGGAAATAAAAATTGAATTGTGCCTTCCATGTGTATCTGTATCAATTCATGCTTCTATGTCTCACCTGGGCTGACAAGCATAATTGGAATAGGTGACTGTATGGAATGAGGATAAACTTATAATAGATCTTGTAACCCCCTGGGTGACCTGGGTAACTAGATAACGCTACCTCAAGCTTCAGCTCAAAGTGGACAATCTGCTCAATTTCTCCCCCAAGAACTTAGATAACTGATTGACCCAGTGACCCCCATTGCACAATCCCCAACACAAAGGTATTGGCTAGATGCTCAAGCATAAGTCTTTGATGTTGGACAAAACATTTTAAAGGGAATGAGTAACCTCTCCATAGCTGGCATAACACCACTGTTGTAGAATTTTGTGCAAATGGTCTTTATCACATTGCAGACGCTCTAGCTCTTCTAGTTGTCGACCCATTGCTGTTGGATCAAACTCAAATTCCCGGACCTGGTTGTGATTGTTCACAAAAACCAAATGCAATCACTGAGTGAGTGAGCTCAAGTGTGTAAGTTGACAGAGCAAATTCTTACACAGGAAAGAGCAATTAAGGTTGAACATTCATGAAAATCAGAATTTAATTTGACTGCAACAATTTACGGAAGAAGTTAAAATCTGATGTGTTTTGAACTGGCAAAGATAAAGATGACCTATGCACAAGTTTCAATACAGCAACAAAGCAAGAGAATGCACAGCACATATCACCAACACAACAGAATGCAAAGCAAATTTCACCAATACATACTTGAAATTCACCTTAGGGGTACTACAGGTGAAAGACATAATGCTCTTTGTCAACCACCAAGATCACAAATTTTCCAGCATATATTTGGTAAGGGTAGGGTACAAGGAAAAGGGCAAACCTGGAATCCTTCATTGTGGGCAGCAGCCTTAAAGATCTCAGTCACATTTCGAAAGAGGGTGACATTGTACAGTGCATAATCATTATCCTCATGCAGCTTCCTTGAAGACTTTGGGACCTTCCAATGCAGCAATAACACCAAAGCTGGGTTATGTGATACAATCTGTATGTGATAAATTCATACTCCATAAACTTGCCAGCAGGCACAACCAAACTGTGACTTAAACCTCTTCAGAGCATAGATGGACATGCTTCCAACAATCATGCACAAATCTTCCCTGTGGCATTAGTTCTTCTTTAAGGCTTTCGACTCCTTGGGTTACCCCATGTGCACTGACTGGTAATCATCCAGTGATCTTAATCTCATGTCTGATGGGGTTAGCAGCAGCAACAACAGTAATAACAGAACTCCTGCTGCATAACAATAGCAAACACACTTACCACAAATGTTGAAAGTCTCTCATATTTTGCCATCCAATCCTTCTGCCGAAACTTGGATACTACAACCAGCAGTGTTGTCAAATGCTCCGAGCTCACAATGTCCTCAGCTCGCACCAGGCATGACAGATTCCGCACCAACAGACTGTTCCTTCTCCCAACAAGATTCAGCCTCCTCCCCAACTTCTCTGAAAACTCTGAAAGCTCTGAGAGAGAGAGAGCTCATGAATTACTCATTACAGAAAACTGAGAATGTAGTAACAGATTTCTTAATGCAAGTGGGTGTTTTTTATACACCTGCCAGTTTCCTGTCGGAGAATATTGCTCAAGTGATTTTTAGCATTAGTATATTCTGCTACTCTGACCTGCAGAGTACCAACCTCATGAACTTTAGTGTTTTGTGAAGAAGAAGCTGCTGCCATATGAGGAGGAGGAGGAGGAGGATCTCACTTTCACTACTGGGTTGCAATTCTGAGCAAGTATGATGGATAAGACTTTTTCAAAACCAGCTCAAGGGATGGTAACAAAACCTTGAGATCAATGTCAAGCTTGGCCACAGACTCCTGAATGGTATTGACAATTTCTCTTATCGGTGCCATCACAGGGTACTTTGCTTCATCCCAGCTAAACCTGCACATCCAGATGAGAGCAAAACTAGGTCTTGAAGCTACAGATTGCTACAAAGAATAGTATTGTATGTAAGAGACAAACTGTGCAAAACAAGAATCAGTTCCTGGACTGGAACACAAAAATCAATCATGACTCTGTGTACTGCAGAAGATCTTCAAGTTTCTTATATAAATCCTCTGAGTTCATCAACCAGCATTGCAGCTGTGTGTACTCCACTGCACACAATGGAGCCGTAAGCAAGAAGAAGAGCTTGCAGCTAACCTGGTGAAATAGATCTCAACCGGAACTCCATTGACACAGAGAGACAAGGATTGCGATCCTGTGAAACGTTCAATCTCGTCGATCTCCCTTCTGATTTTGCATGTTACTCCCTCGACAAATGCATTTGTCTGCACCACTCTCGCAAAAGCTCATCAGCCATTATTGTTGTCTAACCACTGCTGCTCTCAAGAGCAAGCCCGAAATCAGTCACGTCAAAGCAATTATCACAGAGCGAGCTTGCATGCATGTGGAATCTCTGATGAGTTAGCCAGCAGCAGCTTGACTGCAAGAGTTTTGTGGAGGCTTTAGCAAGGATCAAAACTGCGAAATGCACGTATCGTACCTTCGTCAAATCGTCGCCGATTGATAGCAGAGAATCCAATGTTCCAACGCGGAGATCAGGCATTTGGAACTGTTGTGATATCCAGCCACGGGGAAGAAGACAAAAAGGCTCGTGAGTCCATAACTCATCGCATCCGCGAAAGATTACGCAGGAAGCAACCGCCGAGCAAAACCAACGATTGAAGCGAAAGAAAAAATGGAAACAAAATCAGGCACCGAAATGAAATTATTGTTGCAATGAAGCTTCTTGCACGCTTCTTACTGACATCTGATGAAACGCACCTTGTAAATCGGGATATCGAAGGCGATGTTCGAGACGCTCTGGTAAAGATTGCTCCATGTTGTGTTCGCCGATTGTCCATTCAACAAAGGCAATGATACCAGGATATACTTCAAAGCTGCCATTGCACGCGTTCTCTCTCTCTCTCTCTCTCCTTCGAATTCTTCCTCAAAATCCCACTCCTGCTCACACGCAACTTCAGATTTGTTTCTTGCGCGAAGAAAAGGAACAAATCCGAATTTTCTTCAGCTTCGTTCCAAGCACATTATTCAGATCTTTTCTTGCGCGAAGAAAAAGGAAGAAGATCGAATTTTCTTCGGCCACTCGTCGTTCCAAGCACATTATTGTGATCTTTTCTTCAGACTCGTTCAGTGCTTCCTCTCAGATCATATCTCTTGTGTAGCTTTTGCTTTCTTGTAGAGTCTGCTAACTGGCCGTTGATACCGTTAGGCTCTTCCCTTCTCATCTTGGCGCTCATCGTCACAATTGGCCCTTGTGCCACAAATCGTCCAAACAACAAGAAGCTCTGGAAATCTCACAAAGCCTCCTCCTCCTCAACAATAATAAGGGAGTTTTTCTATTAGGCTGCTCTGATCACACTTACAGAGAGATGTCACAGCAGCCTATTGGAAAGGCACTGATATAGGGCCTTGTTTCTCATTGGACAGATGTTTGCCAAGGCCTTGTTTCTTATTGCACTGATAGGTAGCTGGTTGCTTTCCGTTGGAGAGCTGCATGTGCATCCAAAATACATATGTACCTAGATAATCATGTTAGGAACTCTGAAAACACATGTTCTCATGAAGAATAGAAGACGGAAGATGTCATTTAATGGTGAGTCACAGTTTGACAAACTCCCAGCTCTCAGAGCTCCTGTAATTGATCAATGCTCGACTAATGGAGATGTGAGATAACTGTGAGCACTAAGGATCCTTTCCCTTTTCAATTTTGTGAGGTAGCTGAAGTGGCACTCATCTGCACAAGGAGGGGAGCTGGCTATGCAATGCACAAGGCGCACATGCTAAGTGAGATGATTTGAGGCCATTCAGAACAGATGCATGATGGAAAAGTAGTGAAGAAAGGGAAAAAAAAAAAAAACATGATCAAATTGATTTCTCTTCTTGCAGCTTTAGCTTTACAGTATTTCTGCAACAATGAAGAGCACTGCACCTGCAATATCATAGATCTTGGCAGCTATGCTCAGCTTCATCTGCAGGACAGTTGATGAAGATGATGCTGTTTCCTGCAAACCAAAATTGCTTCTATTTGGAGTTTTCTTGCTCCATGCTGACAAGAAGAGTTCCACACTAATCATGTGGAGATGGAAGAATAGATTGGAAAACAAAGATCTGGGAATTGGGATCCAGCTCGGTAATGAATTGTTGTTGACAACAGACTTCTTTATGCTAAAACAGAAACACATCAAATGGTGATGATGATGCTCACCAGTTTCTCACACAAAGCCACCTTTCTTCGGGTGTTCATCATCATCAGAACAAGGTCATGATCTAATTTTTCACAATCTCTTACAATTGGGTACTTGATGCTCCCTTCAAAATGGGTGGTGTTGCTGTCCTCAAAGCAATATGAAAATAGTGGCACCACAATCTGCTTCTGCAGATGATGATAAGAACTTCTTCTCTACAGAAAGAAGGTGGCAATAATTTCTATTGCTGCCTTCCTTCCTCTGTAATAATGTCACCACCACCACAATGGGTCATGGAAAGGGTTACATATAACAAATGTACACAGACTCAGAAAATGTTACAAGGACTTTGCTTGCAGGCGGTTATCATATCTATGAGATTTGTGGAGAAAAATCTCCCCAGCAGAAACTTTGAAGAGATTGCAGAGGAAAAAAATCTCCCACAAAAATAATGAGTGCGACCTTGACCTTACAAGGAGAGTTGCTCACAAAGTGTGTTCAGATCATCATCATCATCATTACCTTCATCAGGAATTTAGCAGCAGCAACAAGCTGCCATGACTACTACCCACTGGCTTCATCAGTTCCCTCCCAATAGTGGATGTGGATAGATTCTATTCATGAGAGTAAAGATTCTTTATCTGATGTGCACCATCTGATATGAAAAATGCCTTGTTGCTTGAATCCCCCCCGCCCCCCAAACCTCAGCCGTCGTTTTACCATTCCGAATGCACAAATCATACCTTGTTTTGTGCGATGCTTGTTGATCAATGAGGGTTTCACAGAAGGAGATTGTTGTTTTCCAGATTCACCTTACAATCTGCAGCGCAGGTTGTTGGCTTCTGTGTTTTTTTGTTGTTGCGCCATGTTTGTTTTGTTCCTCATCTCTTCTTAGTCCCCATGCATGATGTTTGCCTGCCACCATGACCCTCTGAGACTTGACCCGTAACTCTCCTTCTGTTGCATAATCCCATTCCACCATGAGCATTCCAATGTGTAGCAGGCAAGACTTCTGATGCAGCACATAAACTGTTCCAGAGCTATGGGTTGATGATATGAAGAGGTCTTGGTGGCATGCAATAGTCTTTTGTAATCAACCTCTCCTCCTCAATCTGCAGAGTGTTGTGCCTCGGAGTTATACAATTGCAGGAGAGGAAGGAAAAACATCACAAAACATTTTGCATCATCAACTGGAGATACTAGAGGATTGAAAGAAGTGGAAAACACAACGCAGCGTTCTGCAGCACACTGCTCCAACAGACAAAACTGCCAACAAGCACAACAACAGCAGATGATGATGATGGACCACAAAAGAACAGAACAGATAGACAGACTGACAGACTCTTCGAAGGTTCTAGAGCAATGCTAGTAGTGTAAGCGCAGCATGGCTTCAAATGCAAGCCTGAGCCTCTCTTGCTGTTGTTCCTCGGCTGCTGCTGCTGCTGCGAGGAGTTCTGGGTACCTATCGACAATCGACAATCCTCAACTGCAAAACGCTCGTCGGAGAACCCTAACCCACTAGCTCCGATTCCAGCAAAAAAGAAGCAAAAAAATCTACAGAAATGGGTGTTGGGTATCGGGCCTCCTGAGACTTTTTCCAAGTTTTTAGGGTTGAATGCAGTTTGTGAGAGAAATGCGAGAGTGAATACTTATGATGATGTCCCTGATCAAGTGCTCATCTCCTGCATGAGTCTTGGTTCTTCATTTTTGGACACGAGAAAGAAAGAAAGAACCATTCTCTGGCTGGCTTTCAGCAGCTGATTGTTGTTGTTGTGGTTTTTTTCCCGAAAGAAATCTTCCCTTCATTTGCATCATCACGGAAGGCAAAAGAAATGGGTCCCAAGAAAGTGCAGATATCACAGGAGGCTTTCAATGCTGTAGTGAAGGAGAATGTGGAGGAGTTTGACATGGAGCTTGCTGAAGCTCTTGAAGATGCAATCAAAACCTTCCAAATGCAAGGAGCTGATCTCTCAGGTTCGAACTCCCTCCTTCACAACAAACACCTCAGTTTCTTTATTTTTTCCTTTCCACTCATGCATTCTGCATCTGATGATGATCACAACATTGCTCAACATTGCAAGGGGATTGCTGAACTTTTGTGTGTAAAAAAGATAGCTGGATTTTCCAGTGTTGTCTGGACCTTAGGAGTTCCAGGTTTTTGTGACCAAGGCAAGTCTGTTTTACTGCATATGTATGTTCATGCAGGAATCATCACAGATGGAAGTGAATCAGGAGACAACCATCCTTCAGTCCATGCTGTGAAAGAGCTCAATGATGCGCTCACCCTTTTGTGCTCCGAAAGGGGAGGAGATCTTAAACCCTACAGCAATTTGCAAGCAGGTACTTGCATTCCACATCTTTTTATCTTTTGGGTTTCCTGAGCTTGCTTGCTTGCCTACATTGTAAGCAAAAGAGCTGCACTAGAAAAACACCCTTCCTGTTTCATGCTAGGATTTGAACATGGGTATTTCATTCGGAGTGGGTTGTGCAAGTTTTGAAAGACTTTGTCTGATCACATATTCACATCATATCCAGTCATGCTGTGGTGAGATTTGCAGATGATGAGGGACTATGTGGGCCACCATATGAGAAAATCATAGCTGCACAGCGTCTGCTGTTGGCAACATGCTTGGGCAGTGAGCCAGGAGACACTTTGGTAGCTGTGAAGAACGGTGGTATTGAAGCCAGCATCTCTGCTTACCAAGCTCTCAAGGGTGTTGGAGATCAATGGGCAATCATTTCTTTGGAAACACTTTGCTCTCTTCTGGCTGGTGAGTGCTGGCCCATTGCTGTTGCACCTCTATATTCTATTTTTCTTCACAGAAATATCCTCAACACCATCATGACTGAGTCTTCCCATTGCTTTTGGAAATGCAATAGAAACTTAGAATGCAGATTTTTTTTATTATAGGTGGTTTGCCCAAAATGTTGGGTGGATCAGGATATTATCTTCACCCACCATTGGGAGTTGATGAAGCCAGTAGCATGGGAGCTTGATAGCTGTGGAAACTTTGTCACTGCTGTTCTTATTGGAGGTGATGATCTGGCACATTGTGAGCAAAACTCATAATGTTATGACTGCACTCATTGTTTGTGTTATCTTCAAAATGTTATTGTGTAGTGTTTTTCTCTGTGATCTGAGAGATATGCTTTCCCTCACAGAAATGTGTGTGCACACTGGAACAAGCAGAAGATGACTTTGCAAGCAGTTATTGCACCTTGGATGTTGCTCAATGTCTTTTGTACCTTGGTAACCAAGACTAAGGTACTAAGGTCTTTGGGTACCTTAGTACCTGAGTGTTGGGCACTAACGTTTAGGGTATATAACATATCTCTTATTCTTGCTGATTTTTTGACCCTCTTTTGTACATAATTTTGGTGGCTGTACCCTCTTTTGGCTTCCTTGCAGATGACAATGGCAGAGAGAGATTTGGAAGTGCAAATGGACCTCAAATTGTGCTAGAAGCTTTAACTAAAGATGATGTAAAAACCTTGTAACCTTGTTCTCTGTCGCCAGTCATAGACAGGGTAGACAGAAATTGCTGCAATCTTGAACTCCAATGCATTTGCAATGATGAATGAGAAACTGAGTGGAATGAAGCCCACTGGAGCAGCTGAGTTCACTAACTTAGCTCATGTGGATTGATGTGCATCTTAGAACATCATATCCAGTTCAGGACAGAGCATATCCCATTTGGGAGCAGCAGTATTGGCTGCTGCAGCTACAAAGAATGAAAGGTTGAAGGAGATGTTCATGGATCTGGGGGCAGATTGTCTCCTTGTAGAGTACCTCAAGAGGCATCGATTTCAGAGGGATCTCAACTCCAAAACTACCAGTTATTCTGCTCTGGATGCTGCTGCTTTACAAGCAGGTTGTGATGCCATTTATTCTCTAGTAACAGCAGATGACATGCGTCCAGCAGCGTCTAAGGTTATACCTCAACTCTTAGCTTTAGCTATGGCCTTTCCCCCAGCAGCAATGCATAGTTAGCCGTACCCAAATCTAGCTGCTTGTCATATCCTCATACATTGATCAGTGCATAAGTGGGCCCTGTTCTATAACACTGGCAGTAAGAAACCCTGTAAGATGACAAATCCAGGGGTGTTATGAATGCAATCGCCAATAGCAAAAGAACTCTGCAAACAATAGTTTTTGAGAACCTGCGAAAGACCAGAGAAAGGTTTAATTTTTAGCTGGTGTTCTGTCTTTCTGGCTGACTCTAGGCGTACGGGAATGCTATGAAGATAGCCAAGGCAGGAGCCGTGGATGCCATTCTTGCAGTGCTTCCAAACATACCCAAGTCAACACCAATCTTATCCACTTTATGTCTCACACTGAAGAGTCTTGCTGTTAATGTGAGGAGCCTTCCCAACACTTCTTCATAGCACCAATCTGAACTTGGGTCTTGAGATCTCCAGGTTTTGCAAATTGAGCTCTAGAATCTGATTTGCTTTGTAATGAACTCTCTGTTCTCTCCAGGTGAGAAAGATGAATTTCTTTGTTCTTGAAGGCATACTCAAGTACCTTTGAGCTTACTGCAGAGTTTGGTAGCTTAAGAAGTACTGATAATGCACCTCCACTTGCAATGAATGCATGATGGTGATGTGCTCTACATGTTCTAGCACTAGTGCAAGGCAGGTGGGTTCAGTAGAACCAAAGACTCAATCCCAAAGATAATTGGCAATAAGGGACTGCACATTAAACTATGAGTTATGGGTCATGGACAGGATGAGATATGCAAGACAGTAGCTGAGCAGGGGGGGCTGGATACAGTACTTCAGTTCCTGGATCAGGCTATTCAGACTGGCAATAAAGTTGTAGCAAAAAGTGCTTGTGCTCTTCTTTCACAGGTTTTTTCTCATGCTCTTTTATGTTCTGTTCCTGTTCCTGTTGCCATAGAAGCCAGAAGTTGGGAATAGATTAGATTACGCTCAAAGGCAAAAAAGTGTCCAACAGATGTGGCTGTGTGATCAACATTTGTCAATTTGAAGCAGCCACAGATTCTTCAGGAATTTGAGCTCATTAAGTGCAGCTGTGGTGTGTTTTGGCAGCTGGCAGGAAGTGATGCAAACAAAGACGCCATAGTCAGTTCTGGTGGATTGAACCAAATCATTGCTCTTATGTCCACGTTTCAAGAAGAGCCCACTGTTCTCCAGGAGGTTAGAATCTTGTTTCCTTCATGAGATTTGCCCTTATAGAGATTTGTCTTCTTCTCTCTCATAGATTGTTTCTAAGTGGCTCAGTTCTTTCTACAAAGCTATACTACCTGTGGGTCAATGATCTTTTGGGTGTCAAAGCTTAGAAAAGCCTCATGTTCCTTCTGTAGTAGTTGGATTCTCGATGACTCTAAAGGAGGGAGCAGTGGATTGTGAAATGGGTCACTGTTGTTCACACTGCTAGTCTTATGGTTCTTCATTTTGGTTCTCCTGTTTTGTGTTTTTCTTCCCTGTTCTTGAGTCCTTAAGTGGAGGTTTTCAAGCTTGGACTTCAAGGAAAAGATTGAACCTTTGTTCTAGCTTTTTTAATCATGGGTATAGGGATTTAACCTTTTCTAATTCTCGTGAGAGTTATAGTCTTCAATTTTCACAAGATACTCTCTAGATCAACCAATTCTCATACCAAAATAGCTAAGATGACTATTAAGAATGCAACTATCCTTGTGCAAGATCTATTACATTTGCAACCAGTCATTTCATGGATTCCCACAAGTCAACATGTAGCAAACTTTTTCTGCTTTTGGTCATGATGCAGGGATTTGCAGCTATTGCCACTTTAACTTTGAGATCACCTCAGAATGCTAGTAAGGCAGTTCAAGCTGGGGCGGTTGACATTGCGGCTGAAATGATGGAGAAACATCCTGGGTCAGCTGCAATGCTACGGCAAGCTTGCCAAATGCTCCGAAACTTGTCTGTGCGGAACCTTGAAAACAGGTGTGTGAAACATCTCTCTCACTGCAACTCATATTGCATAACGTTAGTAGAAGATCTGAAGTTAAAACAGCATGATGATGAAGCTTCACCTGGTGGGCCTTTTGGTCATGTCAGATATTATTCCATGGATCTAAGTATAATAGAAAAAGCTCAGAGTTTTGCTTAGCTTTTAGTTCTGATGGCAAGCAGGTTTCTTCTCTTGAAGCCTGAACTCTGTTTTGCTGTCTTTGCTTCACCACACAATTAAGGAAACTTGGAACATAAAAAGAGGGGCGGTGTTTCTTACTACTGGAGCTCAGTTGAAAGCACAATTTCTTATCAACTATCACAACACCCGCACTGTTTCTTTCAACTGAAAGATCATGGCATTTTGCATTGTTGCCAATTGGCTTACAATCCCACACAAACACCACTGGAGCAGGTAGTTGATGAACCCACAGAAACAATGCCTTGTTTCTGCACTATTTGTCATTGTGTGTTTCAGGAGAAAAATACACATGTCAAGAGAGTATTTGTGTCCTTTTTGGTGTTGTTTTTGGCAGAAAATATATACTTTTTTTGCAGAGAGAATGTGTGTATACTGTGGTTAATGAACCCAAAGAAATAATGGGCTTTCTCCATGTGTTATTTTTCACTGTCGTTTGTGGCAGAAAAAATTATGCATGTGCAGAGAAAATGTGTGCTAGCTTTAGGCTTGTTTTTGGCAAAGAAAAGACACATCGACAGAGAGAGAACATGTGTGTATCGTGGGACCCTTGGATGCAATTGACCGATTGATGTTAGCTTTTTGTTTAGAGTTGTGGGCGCCTTTGCAATTTTACCAGTCAATGTTGCATCTATGTCGGTTTTATAAAGGAAACAAGAAGGCCAATAATCAAGATCCACAAAAACCTATATTTAGGTGAAGAAGGAACAACAACAACAACAAAAACGACAACGCGACAAGAAGAGAATTCCACAACAGAATCATCATCACTAATTCGATCTTTCAGATATTTCAATTGAATTGAAATTTCAGTGTGAAAATGTGGGTCTTTTGTTTGTTTGTGCCTAAATTTTTTTCCTTTTACTATTTATTGTGAGAACTGGTTTTTATAGACCTATTATTACTTTTGAGAAACTGTGCAGGCCCATAATACTTGAAAAAGGGTTGGAGCCTTTGATACGCAAAGCGAAAGCGAGTCATGAAAGCTGCAAGGATGTTGCATCAGCTGCTCTGAGAGACCTTGGATTCGACAACTACTTGTAGTTTGTAGTTTGTTAAATATGAAGATGATAATAACAGTAGGGGTAGCTCATTACCAGATCTGCCCCTTTCTCCTCTCTGTTCAGTAATGAAGGTCTCTTGACAACACTTTCATCTCTTCAATATAAGAGTTGCAGTTTTTTGAGTACCTACAAGCTTAAAAGTAAGAAAAAAAAAGGCAGGTTTATTTGAATGTACATCTCTTGGTACAAGACACTTTCTTTAAATGAATTGAATGTTGACTACCTAAATACAATTTTGTTTTACGTACTCGCACATTGAATCCTTCCTCCAGCTTTGTTGTGACTGTTACCTCCTCTTCTAACAATCTTCTACTGTTTGGATTAGATAACAGGAGGTCCCAATCATTGGCTTGATTGGCTTTGGGGCCATGGCAGGAAGCTTTTTTTGCCTCTCTTGTCAATGATGATGACAAACTACAGCATCTAAACTAATACCTGTTGAAATAAAAGCAGCAGGCAGATGCACATTGAGTCGTCATCAAGACATTTGAAAGAGTGCTTCAAGAATTCACAGATTCAATGGTAAGAATTCATTCTTGAAACCTACAACTGCCTCATCAATTTCACCTTGCAAATGCATGGTTCTTTGTACCTTTGCTGTGCTAGGAGCTTGAAGCAGCAAATGGGGTGGCGTGCTGGGATCATCTTTTGCTATCTCCAATTACCCTGTGCGTCATCTGGGAACATGGGTGCAACAATTGTCCCTAGAACCCCAGTTCTGGTTTGTCAGAAAGTGTTTGTTGTACCACCTCTGAGAGGCAGAGCTGGAGGAAGAAATGTACACTGCCACAGGGTGAGACTATGAAGCAAGCCACTGCAGCAATATCCGATTTTGATATGAGATAGTGCGTACCTCAGTCTGGTCTAGGATCAATTTCTGCTTCAGAGCTTGAGAGCAACTGTTCCAGATAGTCAATACCCAGATCTTGCCACTCGACAGAATTTTGCTGCATTTCATGGGTCACATTGTTCTGCTGCAATTGTAACAAGGACTCGATACCCAGATCTTGCCACTCAAAAGGACTTTGCTGTCTTTCCTTGATCACATTTTGCTGTTGCAATTGTTCCAAGGACCCAACAAGTTTTTGCTCTGTTTGATTGGTCACATTGTCAGCATGCTGTGCAGCGTTGCAACTGCTTACCTTCTTTGCAAGAGATTGATGACGATGGTCTTGAGCATCCATCACCTCCCTGGTTCTCTTGCTTGTCAATTCAGTATCAGCAGCAGCAGCAGCAGCTGTTCCTGCCTCCCTGGTTCTCTTGCTTGTCAATCCAGTATCAGCAGCAGCTCTTCCTGCGATTTCTGTCTTCAATGCCTGTGAAATGGATACAAAACAGAATCAACAAGCCCTGCTGCAGAATCAAGTCCTGCTGTGGGAATTCATGAGTATGGAAACCAAACATGGAACATGGTTCCTTCCATCACCAAATTTCCCATGTAATCGGTGTGAAGAATTGTGCAAGATTCTGCTTTAAATGTCATTGCGCAGCAAGCTTCAACGAGAACACAAATTTCCTCACTTCTTGAATGGAGAAACCCCAGAAACAATTCTCCAGGTGCAAGGACCACAAAGAGAAAGAAAATCACAGACTTTGCTTTGGAGGATTTCTCACAGATTTGTTTTGGAGGATTTCTCACAGATGTTGTTTTGAAGAAATTCTGACAGATTTTGGTTTTGGAGGAATTCTTTCTTACCAGTGGCTTGGCAACAGTCGAAGGCCCGCTGGAAGGCAGTGAAGCTTTCAAGGGGAAGTTGACGATGGCACGATGTCCACGCATCTGCAGAGCTGCAGAATCGTAAGCTAACGCCGCTTCCTCGGCGGTGGCGAACGTCCCCAACCAGACGCGCGCCCCGTTGCGCGCAGGGTCTCGAATCTCGGCTGCGAATTTCCCCCACGGTCGATGTCTCACTCCTCTGTAGTGCTTCCGCTGGATGTTCGCTATTGTTGTCTTCTTCTTCTCGCTATCTCCGCTTCCTTCCTACAATCCAGCGTTACGCCATAGCCAAACTGCTCTGATTAGAGCTCGTATCCATCATCAGCAAAGCTTACAATCAGTTCTTGCGGATTCTAAACCAAAAGCAGCAGGCGCAATCTCGCAATCCGCTGAGCTCTTCAACGAATCGGAGATGACCGTCTTATCTCTTGCAGGAGAAAGAAGAAAGGAGACAGAAAGCAACGAGAAACATGCGCGCATTGCTCTTCTTCTCACCTTAAGGGACAGGACAAAAAAGGAGACACAAGGCAACGAGAACCGTGCGCCCGCTGCTCTTCTTCTTACCTTCAAGGATCCGGTCACGGAGCTCTTCAAGGAATCGGAGATTACTACTGTCTTGTCTCTTGCAGGAGAAAGAAGAAAGGAGACAGAAAGCAACGAGAAACAAATGCGAGTCACTCTTCTTCTTAGGTTCAAGGATCCGATCGCTGAGAGCTCTTCGAGGAATTGCAGATGACTGTCTTATCTCTTGCAGGAGAAAGAAGGAAGAAGACACAAAGCAACAAGAGAAGTGTGCGCGTTGCTCTTCTTCTTACCTTCAAGGATGCGGTCGCTTTGGCAGATCGTCTCTCTTTGTTGTCTGCAGTGCCAACAAAGCTATCGGAGGAGCGCCTCTCATTGTTGTCTGCAGGAGCAATAGAGGCATCGCAGGATCGCCTCTCTTTGTTGTCTGCAGCGGCAATTGAGGTATCTGAGGAGCGCCTCTCTTTGTTGTTTGCAGCGGCGGTAATCGAGGTAGCGGGGGAGGATGGTCTCTCTTTGTTGTTTGCGGTGGTATGAGATCTGCTTGACAAGTTTGTTGTATTCATACCCCCGGAGCTTGTTGCAATCTTGAGCTCCGGTTTTCTGAAGGCGAATCCCATAGCATCAGCTTCAGGAAACGGGAGCCTGCGACGGAGAGGAAGGGATGATCGTGAAGGTGCTGTAGCTTCCGTCAAGGCGTCAACAATGCGAGCCATGTTGTTAGAGTCGTGCTCACTGCAGATCCGAGGTCGATGTTTGTCTACTTGAGAACTTCGAGCTTGCAATTGCAAAAGCTTCGACGACGAGGAGTCTTCGTGATGATGATGAGCTGAAGAGTTACTGCGTGCTGCTATCCATGACGATGAATTTATCAGCGGAGAAGGAGGAGGAGGAGGACGCGGCGAGGAGAGGTGCAATGGCGTGGAAGAGGACTGGTCAAAGGCTTCCACTCTCGGTCTTCGGATGCTTGGGATTTGAGAGAGACTGACGCCGCCTGCGGATGCGGATGCGCTCAAGGTCGATTGCATGTGCATGCTGGGGTAGCTCCTCCAAGGTTGCTGTTGTTGCTGCTGTCCACCAACAGAAAGCTCGAATTGTCGACTATTGCAACGATGCTGTGCGGTTTCTTCGATCGGTTGGCGGCATGATAGTAGCCTTCCATGAGGAGGATCCATGGAGCTTGCTTTTGCTGCTGAAGGAGTCTCTTCGTCAGGAAATGAAACTGCTGCCGTTGCTGGTGGAGTATGGCTGCTGCAGATGCCTGCCGATGAGACAACAACAGGGGCTGCAACCACTGGCGAAGCTCGTTCTTGTGTAGCAGGAGAAGAAGCTCGAGAATGATCGACATCAAGGTGCTTGGTGACGACTTCACCAATGGCTTCAGCGAACCTTGCATGACCTAAAGAATGTCGCAGCTTGTTGGCGACCATCCAAGCTTTCTGCTGCACCTTGGGACGCGCCATCTCCATCATCATCGTGGAAGTGCGATGATTCTCATGATTCCCAGCAGCTGTTTGTTGTTGTTGTTGTTGAAGGCAAGAATTCTTCTTGACATCCTCATTAGCACCACTACTACTAAGAATGTCAATCCTTGAAGTTGTAGCTCCACCCAGATCCTGATGATGATGATGATTTAGTTCTGCTTCCACGTGATTCCAAACACCCTCTCCCCATTGCCATTCCATGAAGCCAGAGTTAAGCTTTCTCCAGTACCTGGAAACTTTGTGACCCAAATTCAAGATCTTCACAACTAGTAAATTGAATCCTCAAGGACTTCACAGCTTTGCTTCTTCAGTAAGTCATCTGATGATGATGAACAAGGGAAGGAGTACTAGTGCTACTCAGTTGCTGAATCATGGCCATGTCATAGACTTTCCTTTGTGCATTTGATCAAATTCTTGGGTCATCAGCAGCAGCTCAGATTCTGCAACCTGTTCTTCTTGACAGAACCTGGCAGACATGGTGTAAGTAAAAGGAGGCAAACACTTTTGTTTGTGGTGAAATTGTTTTGATGATTTTTTGTGCTAATTTTGTGGTTGACAACAGATCATGGCAACATCATCATCACCATCATCATGTGCAAGAATGATGCAGCAAAGTGAATTCAACTATGTTTTGCAAAACTTCTTTGATCTATTGACAGATTTGATGTTCAAAATGTGCTTGATTCTCTCTCAGCTTACTGCCTGCCAGATGCTGAAACTCTTGCCGATCACTCTTTCAAACACAACTCAGGCAATGATCAGCTTCCAGGGCTTCCAGCTTCCCACCAAGACAAGTAAACCTCTCCTCCTCCTGCTGCTACTCCTGTTTTCAATTTCAGAACGTTTTGAAATCAGTGATGATGATCATCTGCATGTAAAGAGTTTCACAAGTCCAAAAAGCTTGCAGATTCCTCAACTAAAATCAACAGCAAACTCAATCCTTTCTTTCTTCCTCTTCTTCTTTGTTCTCTTCAACAAACCCAATTCTTTCTTCTTCTTCTTTGTTTTTCTGCAACAAACCTGATTCTTCTTCTTCTTCTTCTTCTTCTTCTTTGTTTTCTTCAACTACATTGTGATTGATCTAATGAGAACTTGATTGAGCAGTCCTTTTGTCTTTTCATAGACTACATAGAAATCCATGGAATTAAAGATGATGATGATGATGATGATGAAATTATTGAGCCGACAAATGTCTTTGCAGACACAGCAAAACACACAGACGCACGCATGCGTGCATGCACTGCACAGACAGTAACTGCGATGAGTTCCCAGAAATTCTAGAAAAGTTCAGTGTACCCAGCCACCACCAAGAAACCGTGTACTATACCACTTCAGCATAATGATCGTCAGCAACATAATCAGCAAGCATCATCGGCATGATCTCTTAACCAACTTATGCGAGGAGGATGATTCTATGAGGAAATTTCTCACAACAGACAAAAAAAACCAATCTAAGGTTTGGAAATCAAAACGAGCTGAGGTGAGAGAGGTGGCTGAGTGGGTTTAGGGTTTTGCCTAGCAAGTTAGGCTGAAATTAAATAAAAGCTCAAACAAATCATCATCCCCTTCTCAAATATGCTTTGAAAATTGCCTGATTTTTTTTCCAAAATTTTCCACAGAAACCCTAATAAACTAACAAATTATTTGCAAAGCAGGAACAAACAACCCATGACATGTTCAATACTGTAGTCCCTGTCACAGGTTCAACAATTTCATCATTGTGGTCGAATAATTATTTTTACTTCGAAGATTCGATGCCGAAAAATAGAACATTCTAAAAAAATTCTTTAGTTTTCCTTCACAATTTTATTTGTTTTTTGAAAAAAGATAATAATAAATGAAAATTTCAACGTTTACTTGAAAAAAATAATATAAACTTGTGCCAGAAGTTGCCAAGGTACTACTACGACTAGGACACTAGTGCAGATTGACACCATGTCCTGAAACATTATAATTTTCTCTGCAAGAACTAATGCAATAATTTGACACAACTCTTTCAAACTTGTTTACAAGGGATGTGTCACAGTGTTTCTTTTAGAGGATTTGTTTTTTGAAGATTAGTTGGATTTTTGCATGGTAAAATATTTGAGTTTTCATAATTCTTTGTTTTGCCTTAAGATATTATTATAACTCTTATTATAACTAATCTCAAGGTTTCAACAAAAACCCAAACGTCATCTTTCAAAAATCCTCATATAAAAATAGACCTATTATTTATTACCTAGGGGTGAAGCCAAAATCCCTTTAAGCTACTATACTCTATAATGAATCTAAACACAATATCCTTGCCTTGGTAGTAAGTAGGAAAGGCCAACAAAATAAAGACAGAAACCAAATGCAAAACTTGACTAACACCAAGCACTTGAAAGCTGTTTCTTGGAAACTTAGAAAGGAAACTTAAGTAGCCTATATGTGCACTCTAAAACTCCTAGTCCCATGTGTTGATTAGCCTAATTCAAGAAATTAATAAATTAAAAATTTAATGCCCTAATTTCACTGGAAATTGCAAATCCATTTTGCCTAATAGACTTTTCCATTATTTTAATCAATATTTATTTAAGCAAGACAGTGCATCCCTGATAAGGAACATTTTCTCCTTTTATGTCTGGAGGAGCAAAAGAAAATAAAGTGCACCCAAAACCATCACACTTCACTTTTGGTTGGTAGGCTAAGAAGAAGAACAAAAATGTACTAAAGAAAGACAGAAAGAGAGAGAGAGAGAGAGAGAGAACCCCTTTTGTCTGTGGGTCCCCCTCTCTTGGAAGCATCACAGGATCCACCTCCCCAACACAGGAGTGGCAACTACAAAGTCCTGTAGTGGCTGGCCTGGCTGGCTGGCTAATACGTGGAGGGGGCAACCAGCCTTTGAGTGAAGAAGGTGGGCCATGGTGAAACCAACACCCACCAACACACTTTATATTGAACCTTCACGGATATGAGAAATTTGAACTCGGTGACCATGACTTGGTCTTAAGCGGCAGAACATTTTTTAATGTTTAGAAGAAACACAAAACATTTCAGGGTTTTTTCATTATCTTGGTCTGAACACACGTGCTTATTGGTACGGAATTTTGAACAAAGTGATGAATGAAGTTGGTAAGCTTGCAACCAAAGATGGGTCATGATACAACTTTTTTGTTCATAAACTATCTTCAAACGGAGTCAATTTTTTTGTTAACAAATGTTTCATTTGATCTTATCTTTTGCCTTGAGTATGGTCAAGAAAGAAGGTGGTGTTCTCTTCATGATCAACACATGTCATGTTTTGATTTGCAGAACCCAAAAAGAAAATTTTTATTTTGTTTGGATTCTAGAGTTGTACTGGGTATCAAATCGCAGCCCGCCCTCCAACCAGCTGACTACAGCAAGGTCTTATTATATATTCTTAAGATGAGAATTCCCACCACCGACTTTTGTCCAACCCTGCAATAGAACCATGAGATTGCCACCCTGAGAGTGTTGCTTTGAGCCTTGTGAAGGTTGATGATGGGGGGAGATGTTTAGTTTAGTTTAGCACCTTGCATTTTTTACAAGTACGGTTTCAGTCAATTTTTTTGCTGGCTATAGCAAACTAGTTTGGGTCCCAGTTATTTTGTTTTATAAATTTTCATTCCAAGTTAAGCATTTGATGCCCTATTATGCTGAAACTGGCCGTTCTCAACCCCTAATCGCCTGACTTTACGAGTCACTTTGCTACACAAAAATAATGATTTTCATTAAAACCCTGTATATTCTCATTATAAACACCACTGATTTGGAAAATGTTCAAAGGTATTATTAGATAAAAAAAGGGAGAAATTTAAAGAACATCAAGTTAGCACAAACGAGATGTTTCATTTGTTTGGCATGATTTCATTGTTTTGAGTGAAAAGTTAAGTTACATGTCGAAACACCAACATCTATAAGCGTTTCACCTTATGAGATGCTCATTTGCAAAACATTTGTCAATTAAAGGTGCCTCCAACTTTCACCAGCGAAAATTGTGGAGGTTTCTACATCGTGGGTACGGAGTTGGGGAGGTACATGAAGGAAGGTAGTTTGTTAGTTTTTTGTTTGTACTTATGAGATCCACCGTACCAGGATGCTTCATCAAATCATGTTCTTGGTCTATTTGGAAAGCTCTCGAGGAGAAGGGGGGTGCATGGGCTTGGGTTCCATGACGTTTTGGACTTGGTGTGCAAAAGTTCTTGAACATCGCAAGGTTCAACCCGAGTCTTTGATATCCGGCGGCAGTCATGTCATGCCTGGTCAAGCTTTGCCACTTGTTTTCATCTCCCAGGTCAATTTTGGTAGCAGTCAGCCCCCCGGGGGGGATGGGGGGGGGGAGGTAATTGCATTTTGCTCACAAAAGGAAGCAAAGATGCACTGGCAACTATTTTTGGCCTTTCTTTTCTTTCTTTCTTTCTTTCTTGCTACGTATCGTATGTGAGAAAGCCGGCAATTGTATGTTTGCCGGTTCTTCTTGTCCTTTCTGAAAAAGGCCGGAAATTGTAGTGGAAATAAGTAAATATAACCAAGGATCATGATGATGAAACTTTTTTTTTTCCTTCAAATGAGCCAATTTGATTGGCACATAGCAA
>Ga0209208_10003528_pt1 | contig 22374 bp, 22 predicted proteins | sample S1TSphfallax_3_FD_187694 | JGI IMG/M metagenome (GOLD analysis project Ga0209208, IMG submission 187694) | Host-associated microbial communities from peat moss isolated from Minnesota, USA - S1T2_Fd - Sphagnum fallax MG (SPAdes) (version 2) | ecosystem: Host-associated > Plants > Peat moss >...
TGTAAGTCCTCAACCCTAGTGACAGTTAGGAAGCAACAAGAAACTAGATCCCGCAACTCTGCATACCATTCATTTTTCCTCACAAAGGACTACTAATGTGAACGACATATATATTCCTGAACTGGAGATCTAGCCATCAAATCCACACGTTGCGGCATGGCACTCTTGCATAGCTCTGCCGCTAAACGAGCGAAAAAATTCCTCTCCAATGGAAACTTCGTTCAACAAATCCAGATCCGGAGTTAAATAATATCGGCAGCCGAAGAACAAGCTTCAGAAACCGAGCAGCAAACGAACGGGTTTGCAAACTAACTTGCACTAAATCTAAGGCAAAGAAGAAGAAGAAGAAGAACAACAACAACAACAACAACAACAAAAGCGAGTCAACTCACCAGAGCAGAGCAAGAGCCTCTCAGAGCTTCTTCAACTTGTGGCAGGCTCACACATTCCTCTTCCTTTATCCAGCTTCTCAGCCTCACAGAGACAGAGAGAAGCACCAAAAAGAAAATAAAATCTGAACCTAAAAAGGGAGGCGTGGAAGGGAAGGAGGTCGGGTACAGTGGCCGGGGGGGGGGGGGGGGGGGGGGGGGGGGGGGGGGGGGGGGGGGGGGGGGGGGGGGGGGGGTGGTAGCGAGCGAGAAGAAGAGAGGTGCACAGCGAGGCCGGAAACGCTGGCTGCGAAAAGAGACAACGCACGTGGATATCGCCTCCGAAAGACAAAGCAGAGCCAAAAAGACGACCAAAACACGTCTCAAGCAGAACTCAAGAATGTGGTCCCGGGTGGGATTTGAACTCCCAACCACTTGCTTTGCAGTCTCATCTCTCAACCACTAGGGTAGCTACTAACAGCGAATGGTCATAGGATCCATGCATCATTATAACTTCATGTTTCTTTCCTTGTATTTCCTCTTTTCTTTTTTTTGCTTCAAGTTCTTTCATTACTAGGGTAGAAAGGACCTTTGCCGATCAGGGGCTGGTGGGTGAACACCCGGAGAGTGCCTGGTCAATATCTTTTTGTTGTTCATTTATGTACTTATGATCAATTGTTCGGAAATTTTTTCTAGTGTTCTGATTTTTTGCCTTGGCTTTTTAGGGGGGCTTTTCTCAGATCGGTGTAGAAGGTAGTTCCAGAATGCTTTTAAAAAAAATAATTAAGTGCGTTTAGGGATTATGTTGTGTGCTAGAGGGTATGAAGATGACTAGTTGTGCATGTTTACTTGACCCAAAACAAGATACCCATGTGTGTGGTGTTGGTTTGGTTGTTCGAAGATGGGTGTCTTTGCAAATGGATTTCTAGAATTTTTTTTGGCAATTCGCCACATTTGCGCTATTTTTTCACTTTGCAAATTTGTCAAGGTTCAATAATGGGTGTTGTATGGAACATTTACAAGGGTTTGAGGGTTTGGTTTAGGGGTGGGGGCTTGTACATTTAAAGAATTGCAATTCACCATTAAAGAACACAATCCTAAACCCTAAAATGTACATAGAACACACATTGGGAGATAATAACATTTATTTATATGCCAAAGGAGGAGCTTCCTCCCAAGATTAGCATTTTGGTTTTCCTCCCAAAATTTGGACAAGGCAACAAGTTGGTTGCAACTCTAACAAAATTGGGTAGACCTTTTAAACAACATTTATAACAATTACAACTTCCTTACCAAAGCACATGGAGGATAAGCGATAATCTTTTTTAGAGCTTCTAGTTCCTAATGAAATTTTATTAAAATGTTTACATGTAGAACATGGAGAGGAGCAACACTTTAAAGCTAAAATTAGAGGAAATTCAAATATGAATGTAGAAACAACACGTTTAGTGCATGTCAAAGTAAAGATAAAGCAAGGTCAAGGTTCAGGATTATGGTTGGGATTAGGGTTAGATGCACATAGAAAGGATCGAATAAAAAACAAGGAAGTGAAAAATAGAGGGAATTCAAATATGAATGTAAAAACAACACTTTTACTACATGTCAAAGTAAAGATTGAACAGGGTCAATGTTTAGAATCAAGGGTAGGATTAGGATTAAATGCAGAGAGGGAAGATCTGATCACAAACAATGAGCTAAAAATTATAGGGAATTCAAATCTAAATAATGTCAAAGTTCAAGATTAGGGCTAGGATGAAGGTTAGATGTAAAGGGGGAAAATGTTATCAGAAACAAGGAGTTGAAAAAGTAAGCAATAGCAATACTAACCTTTGGATGAAATTTGAGGACAAAAATCTATATATATGTAAAGACATATAAGAAATATCTATTTTTTCTTAGTTTGAACATCATGCAAAAATAAATTATACACTTTAAGCACAACCAAAACATACCAAATTTTTGCAAGTTCAAACACAACGTAACAAGAGGTTCACGACCTGCATGGAAACAATAGATGTCACATTGATGTGGAAAGATTTCAAGGATTTCTACAAATTCATTACATCTACTAGGTTCTTTTGGGATCGCGTGCTTGCAAATTTTCCAACCCTGATTCATTTATTATCTTCTTGGGTTGAATTCATAAGGTCAAGAAATGTGCCTATACTTGAGCCTAACTTTGAACCTAGCTTGGATTTCTTAGAGGTTAGGGCTAGGAGGGGAAAATGACACAAATCATGCCTTATAGATGGAGGAATGGCACCACAAGGCCAAACAACAAGGAAAATGTGACCCCACAACTTGAAATCATGCCCCCTAAACCTAAGGAAACCCCAATACAAAAAGCAACATGGGTTACTTAGTTTCATAAATGTTGCATGAAATCGATTAGATTATATTTTTTTTGTATTGGGGCTTTTTCAAGTTTAGGGGGCATGATGGACAAGTGAAGTTTTGGAGGAAGCCATGGAAGCAATTGAACAAGGTACTTACTTTTTACAAGGGCCTAATCAGAGATTTCACATACCTTTAAGTTCTCTTTCTAACCATTCGAAGTAAGAAAATGGGGCCACCAAAAGCACATTGACAGAGGAGGAAGATGTAGTAGGTTACAAATATACTCTAGCAATGGTCGAATGTAACTTGTCAATATCACTAAACCAACTTAAGTTGAAGGTTGTAGAAACGACTGAAACAAGGTGACATCATTTTGAAATAGCATACTTAGAAAAACTTGGTGGCGATGGTTCAAGAACCAATGTCCAAATGTGGTCATAAAACAAGTTGAAAGACTTGAGACGTGCAAACACAAGGTCTAATAGTTGTTTCCTATAACAAATTACACACAAACTTGGTGTCATTATATAACCAACATCAATACCCTTTTGATCCCATAAGGTGTACAAGCAAGCAAACAAGCAAGGGCGCAAGTGTTAGCAAGAAAACATTTAATGCACTTTATAACACCATCCCAAAATCTCAAGAATGGTTGATTATAAACTACATTATCAATGTAGCAAGTGGGAATCCATTGGCTTTTTACAATTTTAGAGGGAGCAGTTGCAAGAAAATTAGATTAAATTTTGCAAACCAAGTACATGCATGGCTATGTAAAAGAAGGCATGGATGATTTTTTGTTTAAGGAATTTTTATTTTTCTTCAAGCGATCTAATCTAGGTGGAGTGTTTACAACCAACTAACACTTAATAATTCTAAACAACCATGGTAGCCACATAACCTTAGAGAAGCAATAAAACAAGCCCATGACTTTGGATTGGACATGATAATTTTACTTGCGCATACCTTTCATGACCTTCAACGATTGGATGTTTCCTACTTTAAGCCATTTAAATTACATTTCAAAGGGTGAAGGATGTCGTAATGGCTAGTAGAAACCACATGGAACCAAACAAGATCACTTTAGCTACATGGGTGGACTAGGTTTTAAAGCAAGCACTAACAAAAAAAAATATCAAGTCTAAGTTTAGGGCATCAATGATATGGCCTTTGGATTCAAATTACATGAACAACAAAATCTAACCTTCAAGCCTCTACGTAGCAAGGCCAAGTAATGAAAGAAAATATAAAACGAATAACACATTAGATGAATAAGATGATCAAGGCCAAGGTGAGCAAGATGAAGGAGAACATGTGCTAAATGATAAGGGCTAGGGCAATCAAGGTGAACATTAACAACAATGTGAAGAAGAAGTTGTTACCACATATTTCTTCATTATATACACATCAATTCACCTATCAAACCCAAGTTGTTTTTAACCTAAATTTAAATACTACACAACATTACTATGTAAATATGCCTCATAACCCTCCCATGACATAAGATAGGGCAAAAAAATCCCTAGCAATAAATCTAGACAACCTTTTAATAAATAAAAAATGAAAAAAAAACATTTTTTTTAAAAACCTAACTCAAAATAACATGAAAATGCACTAGTAGTTTTTGTTGCTCCTTCATTGACTTACAAAACCAATAGACCAAAGGAAAGGAACCCTTAGCAAACTACTTGTAATTTCATGTCGTGACCATTGTTGAATATTTAACAATTATGCATAAGAAAGCTACGGAGAAAGTAGCTACATGTAATTAAGGAAACACATCACAATGAAAGGTAGGAAAATAGGGTTAGAAAATTTGCAAATTACCTCACTGCAAATGAATGGGCATCTTAGCGTGTAACTACCAAATGTGCAAAAATAAAATTTGAATGCAATTAGTTTTCAACAATTGTTAAGGAAGCATAACAGTGTCTACAAAAACATTTGCAAGCTTCCTTGGCTACATAAAGGCTATAGATCATTTCAATTATAAGACTTTTAAGGTTTATTCTAAAACAATGGGAGGCAAGGTTACAAGTTTAGGTTAGACTACTTACATGCGGTCACGTTGTAGTGCGTTTGCCTCATTTTACCAAGTAACCAAAACAAAGTAAGGGGGTTTAAGGTTTGAAATTTAGGAGGATCACAAATAGCTCTAGGTAAAAGAGGGGAAAAGGAAGACAAATATCAAGATCACGACCACAACTAGGAGGATCACTAGTAGTTGCAACCAAGAAAAGGAAAGGAGGAGGACCATGAAGACCAAGATAATGACCATGATTAGGAATATTGCCAACAATTGTAACAAAGAAAAAAAAGAAGGAAGATGACGATCAAGATCGTGACCACAACCAAAAGGATCACAACCGAGGATCATTAGTAGCTACAACCAATAGAGAGATAGGAAGAGGACCATGAAGATGAAGATTGCAACCATGATCAGGAGGACCACCAATAGTTATAACCAAGAAAGAAAAAGCTTGAAGCGTTTGAGCTTTAAACGATTCAACTCGAAAGATGTATTGGCAGTATCATAATCACTTATGCTCCAAAGAGGGAAAATGTGGGGAAAAATTTGGTAAATGTAGGCAAAGGAAGAGGTAGTAGTGGCTAAGAGCGAATGTAGAAATTAAGGTTTTTCTCTCTCTTGCCCCCATCATCATTGATTGAAAAAGAATGTTTTATTATCATGTTCATTGAAATCAAAGATGAACAATTTTTGTGCCCTTTTATATTCATCCTTATGTTGCATCCGATATAAATGTGAAGAAGGTAGGTAGGGTTCAGTCATGGATCATTGAATGTTTGTTCATGCATGCTCAATTGATGAAGGAATTATTTTTTTGTGTTTTTGACCCTTAACATTAAAATATGCATAACTTGTTCAGTTTTCTAGTTTTTTTTATGATTCAAGCACCCTTGGATGTGCAACTCTCAGCTTCACAACTTTTTTGTGAATTCTTGCTACAATGTAGGAACATTTAAGATGCATCAACTCTTTGAGCCTTTGAATGTATGGACATGGGCCTTTCTACCTTACCATAGTCACGAGTTTATGATTTTCTTTGGTACTTTGGAAAAAATTGTAGTTTCTAAACAAATGTTTTTCAAATTTACAACAAAAAAAATTCCAAAAATCCCATAAAACATTTGTCACCACAATGTAAAAAGTCAACTTAAGGTATCATTCAAAAAAGAAATATTGCATGATTCCCTCTTACAAGTCTTGATTACAAGTAATAGGGACTCCATTTTAAGCACGTACTAGTAGGTAAAGTTTTTTCATTGTTGCCCCAATAGGTACTTTATTTAATTTACAATAACTTGTTGTCAGGTTTTGGAATATAAATAGGTTTAAATTTAGGTTATAGGTTAAATTTTAAGGTTTTTAGACTAGATGTTCCACAATGTAACTATTGGGGGAGCATGTGAGCGTGAACAATGAACACGTGAACTTGGTTATAGTGAGCACAAAAGAATCTTTTGGGTATATTTTTGCCGCATGGCAAGAATATTCGTGAGATTTGGAAGATGTTTACCACATTGGCAATATACTTTTGCCACACATAAATGTTTTGCCTATGTGGCAAAATATTCCCAATTATGTGGATGGAACATTCCGCATGAACAAACATTAATCCAATCATTTAGCATATAAAAACATACTAAATTCAGAACAATAATTTTAGCGCAATTTGTGGTCATGGTGCAAAACGCATAGCACCATGTTGAGTATTACAATGAACATTGTTTTTACATTTTGGTGTCATTCTTGATTATGGCCCTAACTTTCATAGAAGCAAAAGAATGAGCCAACAAGTGACAAATTTCATTGCAACTCCAAGTCAAGAAGTGAATGAAAATTTCATATTGGCCATAAACATGACATGTTGTAATACATAGTACATGTGTTTACATGGAACCCATTTCCTTCATTTCCCCAATGAGCTTAAAACCATAGTCACAATATCCAAGCAACTGCAAGCTAGGAAATTCCTAATTGTAATTTCATATTGCCTTATGTTTGAAGTTTCGCCACATGTAATCTTGTAAATTCATCCATAACCAGAGGTAAGAACCTCCAATGGTGGCTCAAAGATGGCCATAAGAAATTGATTAGCCTCTCACCAATTATAATGTAATTTTGACATGGTCAATGGTTGTGTGCGTAAAACAAGCTTCCCATTATGTGTTTTGGGCCACGACATTGCATCAATTAATTGTAATAGAATTTTCCTTAGCAAATAGACTTCGAGGAAGGATAGGTTGTTGTTTATAGAAAACAAAACTTGTTTCCTTGAGAGCTTTCACCTTATTGTGTGAAAGATTGATCCCTTTTTGCACATGCCAAATCAATGGAATAACTCGTCTATCCACTACATACCTACGTTTTGTGCCTCGCGTGTAACAATTCATGTCATCTGCACAAAACCAAAACTTGTGAAGATTGAAGGGTGCACCTAAGAATTGAGAAAATAAACCAAAGCAAGTAGGGGCAAAAATAGCAATGGAAGTTAACTTTGTAATAATCCTTGCAATACAAGAATAGTCGGTTGGTGTTTTGTAATGTTGAACACTAAACATGTGAGGTCAAAGGACATCCACTATGAAAAATCACGTCTGTCGAAACCACATTACCTTACAACTAACACTCAAAAAATAACTCATATACAACTATTGTGCAACTATCCCATAGGTATTATAACTAATGTGCAACTATTCACCTACAAATACAATGTATTAATAAATAAATTGTCATGTTAGAAAATCAATTAGTTATTATAGTTGCAAGTGAATTAAAAATAAATATTTTATACAATAATTTATACACATCGTACAAACATATGTAGTCAACTATGTTTGATTTTTTTAGAAGTTCAATTATAGTTGCATGTGGTAATGTGTTAAAATGCTTTAACAATAAAAGATAAAAGTTAAGGTTGTAAGTAACGTTTTTAATTTGAAAGTTATTCTTGCACAAATAAATCCAAACATATTATTAACACATTATTTTCAATATGAGAGGAAAAAAAATTAACAAAATCAAACAAGTTTGGGAAAAACCAAACATATTTAAAATGCAATTTTTTTATATTAAAACTTTACAACCACTAATCTTTTACTTCCAACAAAACTTCAATTTGAAGGACAATGTAAAACTAGGGGAATAATAAGCACAAAAGGGGAAAACAACACAATGAAGACCAACAACCAACAACAACACGATGAAAACTAACAAGATCACGATGAAAAATAATGGTGATATTTGATTAAATAAATGAACATAATGAACATTGGTAGCAATATGATTAACACCAACAATAACATGATGAACATTAACAACTAACACCAACAACCAATAACAACATAATGAACACTTACAACCAACAACGACATGATAAAGTTCAATAACAACACAATCCACCTTCAAAAACAAAATGAACATTTTGAAAAACATAATGAACAACAAAACAACATATTTGATTTATAATCATGCTTCCCAAGTGGAAAAAATGACGTCTCCAACCTACACACTAAACCTAAACATAAACTCCACCCTAAACTTAAAAGTTAAACCCCACCTCCACCCTTAACCCTAAACCTTAACTTAGCCTAGAATCTTCATTCTAAAATCCCTAAAAGTAGGAGTTAGAGGTCATTTATAAAAAACCTATCTAGGAATCAAATTTAAAAAAAAAAAATATACCATGTTCTAAATGTGAACCATGTATTTCAAATTATGTACATTAAAATCCAAGTGTCATCTTGGGTATCACCTTGAGTTGATTCTTTGTGTGAGAATTGACTAATTCTAGACCAAAGTTTGGTACCCACCCAACATTGGTTTAAACATTTTTCAACCATTCCACTGCGCATATTATTCATTAGGGGCTTTGCAATGGGACCAAGTGGGAATCACCATGGTTTGGGATCTCAATGTGATAATCAAATCAAACAAAGAACCTTCCTTAATAGATAGATTTGCATCCTATTAACCGTTTTGAAACTCACATTGGATCATTCTTTTGTTCCATTATGGAAAGTAAAATAATCCTTCAAGAGTGGGGTGTTCTAGAAACAAGTGACCACATATGCCAAAGGGGTGTTCATTTTGGGACTGCCCAACTTGATGAGTGTTACCTACTTTGAAGCACTAGGTAAAAAAATTAGTTTTCCCCTTTTGCTTGTGATACCTTCCAAAGATCACAAGGAAAAAAACAAGATAAAATAAGCAAGGCATTGAAAAACAAAACATTCAACCCTTTTGTGAGGAAAAAATCCATTTGATATTGTGCCCTCTAGATACACTAATGATATTGTGCCAATGTTTTCCAAATTGAATGTTTTTTTCAAGCCTAACTCTCTCTCCTTTCTCCTACCCACTTACATGATATGAAATGGAAACTTTTTTTTTGGGGTGAGGTTTATTGTAAAGAATTCGGTTGTATGGATTCGATTCTAGTTGATCAATCACATGCCCAAAAATCATACCCCTCTTTTGTTGATTTAACTTATTAAAATGAAGTATTCATTGTTTCATTCCATTCATTTCTTTTGTTTATTATTTGCAAAAGGTTATATATAAGATTGTGATTGATTTCACTACAAGATGATATTCTATTGGATTTTTGTTCATTACACTATCATCTCATTGGCATTACCAAGACTAGTGAGAGATGGTGCAAATTCAAGGAGAACCTTGCATTGAATGGTAGGTGTTTACTATTCATCTTGGGAGAGATGGGCGTGTCTAGTGATTTGAAAAAAAAACTAATTTTGTTCTTACTCAACCAAAAAAATTAGGAAAATTCTAGACAAAGTGTGATTGCAAAATTATTTTAATCTACACTTAGAAAAAAAAAAATTCCAAAGAAATGACAAAATTTGTCCCAAAAATATCACACTGGTAGGCAGCCTGTTTTTTACTTGCTACATATAGCCATAAAGAGATAGAGATAGAGAGAGAAAAAGGTGCTAAAATCAAGTGGTTTTTGAGATTTTCAATAGCCAAAATTCAACTAAAATTTAAGAAAAATCGCCAGATTTTTTTTGCATGGTTCAAGGATATTAGGCGAAAAATATAAAAATCCTGTTTAATAGTTTTTACATTCATATTTAGTTTTTAGCCAAATCTGGCTAAATCCTCCTCTGTATAATCGCCACTTTACAAAATTGACATAAAAAAACATTGCCAGGCAGGTACCTTACGTAGGTACAAACGTAGGCAGATATAAATACAAAGGTACAAGGTAGGTACATAAGTAGGTCCATAGTTCATAGGTAGGTACATAGGTAGAACCACGTGTGCAATTACTACAGGTAGGTACCTAGTCTAACCTAGCCAAATGGACGAATGGGCTTTGATCATAGATTCCCTTCATAAGTGTTATCTTTTGCGTGCAACTTCGCCCCACACTATAACACTTATAGAGGTCACGTTGTAAAGCGCACCACCTGGTGCCTTTCTCGTTCCTCTCTGTTTTCTTCGTTTTGTTTTTTTTGCTCGTGTTTTTTCGTTTTCTTTTGAATTTTTTTTCCCTCGATTTAAAAAATAAAATTATTTGGACTCGATTGCTGAGAAGTATGTGCGCTCGATTTCATTTTTCGGGGATTTTTTCTCTTCTGATTTTGGTCTGGATTTTTTTGTTTTTTTTCTGCTGAGATTTCTGGGCTGGTGGACTTCCCGGTTGCGGATATGATGAAAGCAGAGGAGGGAAGAGGAGCAAGAGCAACGGCAGGAGGAGAAGGAGAAGGAGGAGCAGTAGGAGGAGGAGGAGGAGCAGGAGCAGGAGCGGCAGAAGAAGAAGAATTCGGTGTGCTGGAATCGTGGAGGGAGAAGATAGAGGATTTTTTTGGATCGCGGGGTTTTTGGAGTTGCTGCAATGCTTGAGTAGTGGTGTTGCTGCTGCGTTGTAGTGAGGAGACAGGAAGAAGAAGAAGAGCAAGAGGAGCAGCAGTAGGAGTAGCAGCAGAAGAAGAAGAATTCGAGGTGCTGGAATCGTGGAGGGAGGAGATCGGGGATCTTTCGGATTGCGGGGGGTTTTGGAGTTGCTGCGATGCTTGAGTAATAGTGTTGCTGCTGCGTTGTAGTGAGGAGAGAAGAAGAAAAATAAGAAGAAGAAGAGGAAGGAGGAGAACAGAATGGTGGAGGTAGCAGCAGCAGCAGCAGGAGCAGCAGCAGGGGTTCAGAAGGGGTTTACGGGGGCAGGCGATCTTGTGTCGGAGAGTGAGGAGGAGCGGGAGAAGCGAGTGAGGCGGATGTTTTCCTTACTGGACCAGCGGCAAGCTGGATACTTGGACCGCGAGCAAATCGAGGCGGGACTGGGAGCGTTGTCGCTGCCGGCGCGACGCAAGTACGCACTGGAGCTCTTCGACGTGTGTGATTCCAACCGTGACGGTCGTATCGATCTCCCCGAATTCAGACGCTATGTGGACGCCAAGGAACGCGAGCTCTACTCGCTGTTCAAGTCCATCGATGTCTCCCACGACGGCGTCATCGAGCCCGAGGAGATGCGAATTGCTCTCTCCACTGCAGGTAGGTGCTAATCACCATCTCCTCTCTCTCGTTCTCTCTCTCTGAGGAGATGCGGATTGCTCTCCACTGCAAGTGCTATCGATCATCTCCTCTCTCTCTCTCTCTCTCTCATCTATGCGGATTGATCTGCACTGCAGGTGCTAATGATCATCTCCTCTCTGTCTCTGTCTCCTTCCTTTTGGTTTGTGAGCATTGCAGAGTACCCTAGAGGCATGCTAGATGTTACAAAGAATTGAGAACCAGCTACAAAAAAAAAAAAAAAACTTGAGTCACAGAAATGGAGATATGCCAAAGAGGGCAAAGAGATGCTTGCAACATCATGCTTGCTTGCAATGTGATGCTTGCTTGCAACAATGTATCAATCCTCTGCCCGGGATTCCTCTGCTAGGTATCATCAGAGAGCAGGGCATTATTAGGTAGTCAAGCAGGTTTTTGTGTTATTTTCTTCTGCCAGCCAGCCAGCCAGCCAGCAATCCATGTCTTTCCCTGCAGTTCCTAGAATTGACAGAAGAAGAATGTGGGTGGGGGCGTGGCTGTGGTTTTTTTCTGGCTGGATGTATTCAATTCAGGGATTGAAATAGGAGATGCAGAGCTTGCAGCATTTGTGCAGCATGTGGATCAGGACAAGAATGGCATAATCACGTTCAACGAGTGGCGGGACTTTCTGTGGGTGTATCCACAGGAAGTTACACTATCAAATATCTATCAGTACTGGGAAAAAGTGTATCTGGTGGATATCGGAGAAGGCGCAGTCATCCCAGAGGGAATAGGGAAACACAACACAGCTCGCTATCTGCTTGCAGGTGCAGTGGCGGGAGCTTTGAGCCGTACGGCCACTGCACCGCTGGACCGGCTCAAAGTGCTGCTGCAGGTGCAGACAAACAGTGCCGGTGTGATAGCAGGCCTTTGGCACATTTATAAGCAGAGCGGCTTCATGGGGTTTTTCCGTGGGAATGGAATCAACATCCTCAAAGTCGCTCCAGAATCAGCAATCAAGTTCTACTCATATGAGATGATGAAGCGCATTGTAGTGGGTGACGGGCAACATGGCGAGATAGGAACTTGGGGAAGACTCTCTGCAGGCGGGATTGCAGGTTCAGGATCATATAACCCATTATGTTGCTGCAGTCTTGCTGACTCAATTGTTGATGAAAGCATTAGATTGTACAAGACTGTATTGCAGAATGTTTTCTTCTAGCCTACAAATTCTCCCACATCTCATAGATTGTTTTGCTCTGGATCTCTTGGCATTCATTCTGCTTGCCCCTGTCATTCTCTTTTGTCTTTTCCCAGACAAACAGAAGGTAGGGTGGGCATTTCAGGTGCAATTGCCCAGACAGCCATCTATCCTATGGATTTGGTGAAGACACGTCTACAATGTTACAGTGGACCAGGCAGACCACCACGGTTACTCCAGTTGTCACGGGATATTGTGATGCTAGAGGGTCCAAGAGCATTATACAGGGGCTTGATTCCATCCCTGCTTGGTATGGTGCCATATGCGGGTATTGACTTGGCAACATATGACACACTCAAGAGCCTGTCCCGCCAATATCTGGCCAAAGATACTGGTACCTTAACATCATTCTCATAACCTCAGAATTGAGTCTTACTTGTGCACATGACTTGTACCTTGGTGGCCCTTTCCGACATTTTTCCTGCATGAAACTGTGTCTCGTAGAATTCATCACATGTAAGAAGAAAGAACATATAACAGCATTAACTCAAGAGCCCAGTGAATACAACTCATAGTGACATTGGTAAGAGCAACCATGGGAAGAGACTTTCTGTCTCATGTTAACTGCAGCTCACATCTTTTCTCTCTTTGAGGAAGGACATCTTGGTCAATGTATGTATGGCGTTCTAATCTATGGATTCCAGGGCAGGTCTGGAATTTGTGGATTTACTTGGCATTATGTACTCAGAATAGGATGTGCATGAGTTGGGACACAATAATGGATGTCACTTGCGCCTGTTCTTGTGTAGACATAATGAGCTAAGCATGGACATGCTTAAGGAACCGGAGTATGGGGGTTTGAGGTGCAGAGCCTGGAGCATTGGTGCACCTGGCATGTGGGACAGTTTCAGGAGCAGTGGGTGCCACGTGTGTCTATCCTCTTCAGCTCATCCGCACTAGGTTAGTATCCTTGTCACCCCACAGGTTGTAAGCTGTATCCTACATAAAATTTGGTCAACCACAGATGAGCAATAGTATTTGGCCTTGAAAATAACACACAGTCTTGCATCACAAGACAGGAAAGAGGGTGCAAAAATATCTGTGAAAATTTTCTGCCAGCTCTCTCAAGACATGGAATGGTCAAAAGTCATGAAGAAACTCAAGTGCATTGGGGGTATCCTAACGTATACCTTACATTGATGGTTTGTGATAAGGATGGATGATGTGTGGGAGTTGTAGGTTGCAAGCACAGCCGCTCAATGCTCCTGACAGGTACAAAGGTATGGGAGATGTGTTTAAAAAAACACTAGCACATGAAGGTTTGCTTGGCTTTTACAAGGGCTTGGTACCAAACCTGCTCAAAGTTGTGCCAGCTGCCAGTATCACCTACCTTGTCTATGAGGACATGAAGATTCGCCTGTCCATCAAGTGAGACAAACTACTATGTGCACAATTTGACATGGTTTTTCAGATACCTTACCCATGATTTGTCTTTCCTGTGTCTGGTGTGCCTGAAAAACCACTCCAACCTCTTCAGAAGAATTCAAAGGGGGATATATACTGGCCGCACTTGACGTCTTTGTGAAGTAATTCTGGGCGGCACTCAAAGGCAGCAAGAGCTTGAAATACACAAGGGTCACTGATTGAAGGGTACCTGGCCAGTTGTCAAGGTCTGTACAATATCATGATCCTCCTCTTCTTGTGGTTACCTTTGAAAACACAATAGATAGAAACTCAGTGTGCATTTCTTCAATTGTTATTGCTATGCTCAAAATTTTGAGAAAATTGTGGAAACCATCTGTAACAATAAGTGTGAGGAGCTAGCTGATGCTAGAACAGCCTGCTGCACTAGAAGCTTCACTGCTAGAAAAGCTAGTGAAGAAATTGGTTGATTAATCTTGTGCTGGGTAGGTAGGTAGTGACACAGCAGGTTTGCTTACATCCAGAAGAATTCTCTTTTAGCTCTTGCTAGTCTTCATTGTTGTTCATTTCCTTGTATGTTTTACTCTCTTCACCTGAAGATTCCTGAGCATTCAAAGTTTTTTTCCTTCCTCAAGTACCATCTGTTGTGGTATTAATTTTATACCACAGCAACTTTGTCCCTTGTATTTGCTCACTGCACACCTGGGGCTGAGCATGTCACCATTTATGCAATGGAGTCTTGAAGACAGTACCGGCTCCCACCTTATGATAATGGTTATGGCCTGGTTTGTTACAGTGTTTTCTTTTTGGGACCAGGTCCACAGTTGGTTCCCTGTGAAATTGAAGTGTTCACCTGAATGTGTATAAAAAGATGAGGTGAGTTTCGTGTCTACTTATACACAAAATCTGTATTGCAAACTCCTGTAAAGAGTCTTTGATACTGCTGTCACTGACTTGTGTTTGATGATCACTCTTAATGTTTCGGAAGTGCAGGTGTACTTCTCAGTGAGGTTAGTCTCTCCACCACACTTTGGTCGTTGTTGAATCTGTGACTCTCAGGTGGTACTCTCTCCACCACGGCTTTGGTTTGCTAATTTCTGTCTCCACTTAACTGAAGAAAATATCAGGTTTGGATTTTGATGCAGGAGGATGGCAAGCAAAGAAGCAGCGGAACCTCCAAGAAGAAGTACATACCAAGTGATTACTAACCTCAGCCTCTCAAGTGTTTTCTCAAACTGTTGCAACAAATGATCCCCCTTCATCATCTTGGTGATGTTAAAGGCTTGTAACTCAAATGTCTAAGGGTGAAATTGCAGCATAGAAAAGTGCAAAAGTGCTTTGGAAGTGTGAAGAATATTGCACTAAAATGAGTTGGTTGTCTACATTTCTTTTATGTTCCTAAACATCTATCATCAACTGTGCAGTAGTAGCTAATGCACAAGACCATCTCTCTATCTCATGGCCCTCCCTACATAACTTGAAGAGATGATGAATTTCAATGAGCTTCAAGTGAAGACAGATGCTTTTAACTTGTCAATCATGTCTGAAACTTCCTGAACCTGCTCTGGACTGCGACAAGAAGAAAGCAAGACTTTTGCAGTGGCTGCATCGGGGGTACATCCAGCTTGAGTCATCTTCTGGAACAAGCTCATGCATTTTCTAAACAGTTTGCGACGGGCGTAAACACCCATGAGTGAGGTCCAAGAAGTAGCATCTGGAGTGAAACCCTTTGAAGCAATAGAAGCAAATATCTCTTCAGCCTTATCAGTGAAGCCAGCTTGTGCATAAACATTGACGATTGTGTTGAAAGTGCTGAGATCTGGCTTGCAGGTACTACTCTCCATTGCCTGAAATAGACTCTCCATTCGCTCAAACCTGCCAACAATCAAGGTAAGTGCTCAGCCAGCACCACATCATGAATTATGTTTCAATTGATCCACACTCAAGTCAGAACAGGAGATGTTGCTACCATCCATAAGCAGAGTAACAACTTCAATAACCATTTCTGAAGAGAAGGACAACTCATCTGACAAGTGCAAAGTATTGGCAAGGGACTTGTGAGTATGGGAGTTTCACACCTTCCTGAATTACCATAAGCGCTGAGAAGAGAGTTGAACACAAAAGTGTCAGGCCACAAGCCAGTGTTCTCCATATCTTCAACCAAAGCTTCAGCCTCCAATACCCGTCCTGCTCTTGCATATGCACTCAGGAGAAGCATGTGAGACTTCATAGTGGGCACAAATTTTGCCTCCCTCATTGCCTTGTAAACTGCTTCTGCATCTGCAACCCATGAAAGACAGACCTATGATGCACCATAAAGTGACCATCATCATCAAGAAGAAGCAAGCAAGCAAGCAAGTGCTCCTCCCCAAGAGTGGTACAACTCCCTTCCAAAAAAAAGCCTTACACAATGTGTAATAAGTTGGGCTGAGGATGAAGAGCAACTCAATCAAACTGTCATTTCCAGAGTCCTTTCTTGTCCTCTTCCTCTTCCTACTCACTTTAGCAATGCAAAAAGTGGAATGCTTGAACTTTGTTAGACAATACCAGTCAGGAGCTTTTACCATCAGACAACCCAGCTCGACCAAAAGCGTCAATCATTATATTGTAAGAGACTTGATCTGGTGCTACCCCTGCTTCCAGCATTGTCTCAAAGACTTCAGCAGCACCTGCTGCATGTCCTCCTCGGCTGTATGAAACCATCAACCCATGATTTCTGTTAGAATGAGCTCCTCCTGATCAGTCTACCTGACACATTCATTTACTCTCATGACCACCACCATGCAGCAAGCAAAGAGGAATCCTAGTTTACAATGTTCAATTGCACACTAACATCCTGCTTCTTCTTCATCATCTTCATAATCTTGTTTGAGATTCTCAGAATCAAAAATACCACAACAAAAACAAGACAGACAGTTGAGTTCACAGTCTGCCCCCAACAACCTGTATGCTTCTAGAAGAGCGTTATAGGTGTAGACATCAGGATCGAAGCCAAATTCTTGCAACTCTGCAAAGAGTTCTTCAGCTTTCTCACAAAGACCCTCTTTTGCAAATGCATTTATGAGGGCTGTGTAGGTGAAAAGATTAGGTGGACATAGTGCACGCTTCATACTTCGGAATAACTTCTCTGCCTTTAATGGAGCCTGAGCCTACAAAACAAGGAAAAAGCCAACTATCTACTTTTCAGCTTTACTTAAAAAAGGACACTTCAAAGACTGCTAAAATGGAACCTAGGGAATTTGCACTTTTGAGCTTTCAAGTATACAGTGTAAGATTCCGGGATTAGTCTGCATCCAATGAACAAGTAGAAAGGTGTGCAACATTGGAATGCTTAAGAAATAGATTCTAGAGAAGTAGGGAGTAGGGTGTGACTTACTCTACCATAAATATTGATCATAAGAGTATATGTGTTTGTAATTGGTAGACACCCCACTCGCTCCATAGTTAGAAAAACTTGCTCTGCTTCACGATACTTTCCTCTTTTGCCCAAAACCTCCAAGTAGGTGTGGTAAGTGACCAGCCCTAACAGCAGAAAACAATCAGTTAAAAGACCTGCTCTTTCGTCACAAAAATCTCTCTGCAGAATTGAGTACATTCAGCTACCCTAGTGGCTTAGGTAAGGCTGCAAAGCTGGTGGTTGGGAGTTCAGATCCAAACTGGAAACCCCCTCTCCTCGTGCTCTCTGAGGACAGTAAGCTACTCTGGTGGTAAAGGCTGTTGCCAGAGTTATCAACCCCCCAAAAAAAAACCTCAGAAGAATCAACCTATCTTCAGATCTGCACTTACTGCAACCTGGAATTGAAATCCCACAGCTCCAAAAAACAAATGGATTCTATTTTGTCACAAGCATGATGCTTTCAAGGAGCTGCTTCCCATAGTTGTCAAACTCAACTGCAATAACACAGCTAACTGAATGCACTGCTTATGCAAAGCATGGGAGAAACAGAGGGCATTTGAATCCAAGGAGAAGAAGGTGCAAACAGATTTTGTTTCTCTCATACAAAATTGACAGCAAGAAAGAGAATCATCCTTCTATGAAAAAAACACAGTCTGCCAGTCTCATCGGCAGAATTTAGAAGCAAATCTGCTTTACCTGGGAAATAGTTGTGCTCTTGCATTTCATGGAACAGTTGCTCAGCCCTCTCAAGTTGACCTCCACGAGAGTAAGCTGCCATGAGAATATTGAAGGACGTCTCAGTGGGCACACACTGGCGCCGCTTCATACTAGCAAAAGTATTCTCAGCTTCAAGCCATTGCCTGGTTCGTCCATAAGCATCCATCAGCATATTGTAGCAGCCAACATCTGCCTTGAACATATCTGTCTGAAGCACCCATTCATAAACCTACAGATCCCAGCAAGGAGCAACAAACAGGGTTACAAGAAATCCTTGGAAAGATTTTGTGAAGAGGATCTTGAGTGCTCAGGTGTATGTGGAGAGAGAGAGACAGAGACACATGTGTGCATAGATAGAGACACAAACACAAAGACACAGAGAGAGAGAGAGAGAGAGAGAGAGAGAGTTTGGAGAATACAGCAATTAGGGTTTGTACCTGGATTACTCTTTGCCATTCTTTCTGGCGTCGGAGGTGAGCCACAGCATTCAACAGATCTTCCCATGATTGACTTCCGTGAGGCAGAGCATCAAGCACATGCCAAACACCACCTCTGATGTCCTGTTGTTGCAAAAGATTTCGAGCCAATGCAGCTGCTTCTGGACTGAGCACCTGTGGGACTCGCTCGGTTCCTGGCTCTGGAGTGTTTCTCCATCCTTTTCCTCTCCTATACCCTACTGCAATTCTTCAAACCACAAGCTATAAAATTCACAAACTCTCTTTGCATTGCAGCATCAGATTTCCTTCACAGCAGGCTTTGTTCAAGAAACTCGAGCACTTACTTACCTGTTTTTCTTGCTCTCCTTGTGGCTACTCGTGAGCTCTGTTGCGGCGTGTCGGGACTAATTCCCTCCACCAACGACTTCTTCGCCGCAGCAGCAACGGCAGCAGGTACAAAGACTACTTTCCTACTGGCACCACGACGAGTACAGGAAGAAGAAGAAGAAGACGAAGAAGGATCATCTGAAAAACTTCTTCTTAGCAGCCGCTCAGGTGCTGCTCCGCTGCTGCTGCAGCAGCCCCTGCATTACCAAAACAAAACCCCATCAATTTCTAAAATGGAAGAACTTTCTTCTTCTTCTTGTCCATCTTGATCCGAAGAGCAAACTGCTGATGTCTTCCTTATTAGAAGAGAATGTGGCAAGAGCAAAAACAAAAAAAAAAAAAAGGACAGAAAAGACAAGACGACGATTATGCACCTGAATGAAACTCCAGATATGGCGGTATGCAGAGGAGTTGCTGCTGCCGCTACTGTTGCTGCAGAGAAGCTCATTTCACCTGCAAACTGAGAGAGAACAAGGATGGATGCTCAGGGAGGATTTGCTTACTGTCTCTCTCTTTCTATTGTCATTATTGTTTCTCTTGCAACAGTAGAGAGGCAACAATCTTGTGAAGAACAACCAAAGTCTGAATTCTTTTTTTTTTCGTTTCTCTTGGTTCTTCTGCAGAGCAAGCTCTACTTTCTTGAGCACAAAATCTCAGTTCATTTGTGGGTGTCAAACCTGTGCTTATCTCAACAGAGATTAGCCCTAATGGCAGAAGTGGAATTTGGCACTGATTGCTAGGAGTACAAGTGGTTGGCCTAGAACATTTGCTGATGAGATTAGTCCTGATCCAAAAACAAACTTCTTCCCAACTGATTTTGGTTAGGTTTGGGGACTTAATTTTTTATCTCCCTAAATGTTCAAAACACGATTTTTGATTGTCAAATGTTGTGAAGGAAGGTGGATGTTTTGCAGGAGGAGTTGGGTGTTCGATTAGAGAAAAATAATTCTTGAAAGCCAAATGTTGTGAAGGAAGGTGGATGTTTTGCAGGCGGAGTTGGGTGTTCAATTAGAGAAGAATAATTCTTGAATGTCAAATGTTGTGAAAGAAAGATGGGTGTTTTGCAGGAGTTGGGTGTTTGACTAGAGAAGCATAAGTTTTGAATGTCAAATGTTGTGAAAGAAAAAGATGGATGTTTTGAAGGAGGAGTGGGGTGTTTTCTTAGAGAGAGCTTTGTTGTAATGGTGAATGTTTTCAAAGAGAGGTAAGCCTTGTTTGGAAGGAGCTGCCTGTTTTGATGGAGGAGGAAGAGTATGTTCAAGTGGGGTTCTCATGAAGAGTGGATAACAATGTGTGCACATGTGAAAAGGTGCTGCAACTCTATCTATTCTTGTTGTGATTCAACAGCTGCAGCAGAACACATGAAGTGAGCAATAGTGGGTGTCAAACCTGTGCTTATCTCAACACCCAGCAATCAGTGTTGATTTCCACTTATGCCAAAATAAGCCATGATTTCAAAGATGGAAGAAAAGGTTTAACACCCACTAATCTTTTTTGTCTTTTTTTGCCTGATCAATGGAGAACTCCAGTAGGGAAGAAAACTTGACTGATGAGATTGATTGATTGATTGATGATCAATCGGGAGGCAGTCAGATTGTGCTTGGATCGCAGGTGCAGGAATGGACACAGATGCAGATGCTTCTGCACATGTGGATGATGAACTGGGAGGCTGATCAGCAGGGCACTCAAGACACAGATCATCAATCAGCAGCAGCGGTGTTTTTCAGGTCTGTTTCCAGCAGAGAGAGAGAAGCTCACTTTCCATTTTGCATGCAAGAAAGCATACCAGATGTGAGCGACAGTTGCAAGGAACCAGAGTGGAAGAAGCATGAATGACATGACGTGGGTCGTTCTTGCCTCTTTCCTTAACCGATCCTTCTCGATCCTTCTTCCTCCCGTGGTCTAGAAGAAACTTCCTTTGCGAAAGAGGAAGGCGAAAAACAAAAACAAAAACAAAAAAACAAACACGTAACCCGAAGTAAGTAGGTAGGTAGACCGAAGCTTTCTTTCTTCCAAGTCTCACGTCATACTCGAAAAACTGGCAGACTTCGCTGTTCCTTTTCTGCTCGTCATTTCTTCCTCATTTCCGTTTCAGTTCAATCCTAAAAAAAAAGTCGAACTGCCGTCGTCGTCGTCGTCCTCGTATGCAAGCGGAACTCGAAAGCAACCATTACACAAAGCAAAGCAGGGGAAAAGAGCCAAAATAAAAATAAAATTGCTGCGCCTTTCTTGACGCTTTCTTCTCCTTTCCAGGTCCTTCTTCTTCTTCTTCAAGCTCCCCTTTCTTTCATGTTCTTCTTTGGGTTTCCACCAAACCAAACCCCCTCAAAAACAAGCAACCACGAACGAAGAGAAGAAAACCTGTGTGTGCTCCAATCCACTTCACGGTTTGGATCATGGTTTTTCCCAGTTCCTTCAGATGCTCCCGCCTTCTGGCTCTCCTTCCCAAGCTGCTTCTTCTTCTTCTTCTTCCTCCTCCTTCTTCCGATGCTTCCGCCTTCTCGCTCTCCTTCCCAAGCTTCTTCTTCTTCCTCCTCCTCCTTCCTCGCTCGACGAGCAGCACGCCTTTCCGCTCTCTGAGACCCTAAACCCTAAACCCTAAACCACCCACCAAAACCCTAGTTCCAAAACATAAATTTAATTAATTAATTAAATTTTTGGTGATGAGCCAATCAAAAATTTTAAAAATCAACTTTTGGGGGGTCCCAAAACAATTTAATACGAGTCACAATATTACTACCATACAATATTTATTGGAGTGCTTTTTTATGAGGATTGGAAAATGGGATTAATTAATTTTGAACCCTCCATTTCCATTGGAGCAATGACAACCCAAATGCTTTTTTCAACCAATCAAAATGCAAATTTTCTAACCTATTGTGGTATTTCATCCAATCATCCTCAATTTTAATTTCCCTAGCATTGACAACTTCTTTTTTTTTTTAAATTAAAATTAAAAATTTTAAAAATCTTTTTATTTTTGGAAACTAAGTTGAACACTTCCTTATTTGTTTATATATATATATATTCAATAAATTTGAATCCAAAAGAAAATTGGAAAGTGACTCACATTATATATTTTTAAAAAATTAGTTAAAAAAACACATATTTACCCACATGCAAGTTTGAATATTATTTATTTATATTTCCTTGTAACATACTTCATGATTGCTTACACCCTAAGTTCTTTCTTAATTAGGATTCTTATTAAAAATTTCATTTCATTTGATTTCCCTTTCCCCCCTTTGAAGGAATTATTTTTAAAAATTAATTTTTATTAAAAAAAATCTTCAAATTAAGCCATGTATTTTTAAAAATATAAAATAAAATACCATTACAAAAAACCATTGATCCACATTCAAGTTTAAAAATTATTTATTTTTGTTTCCTTGTAACATACTTCATGATTGCTTACACCCTAAGTTCTTTCTTAACAAGGATTCAAAATTTTAAAAATTCATTTGAATTTCCTTTTTTCGCCCCCCTTTAAGGAATTTTTAAAAAGAAAATTCATTAACAAAATTCAATTATTATTATTATTATTTGAAAAGTTAGCCCACCAATCTTAGAAAATTGAAAAAAAAAAAAAAAAAAAA
>Ga0209208_10003529_pt1 | contig 22374 bp, 16 predicted proteins | sample S1TSphfallax_3_FD_187694 | JGI IMG/M metagenome (GOLD analysis project Ga0209208, IMG submission 187694) | Host-associated microbial communities from peat moss isolated from Minnesota, USA - S1T2_Fd - Sphagnum fallax MG (SPAdes) (version 2) | ecosystem: Host-associated > Plants > Peat moss >...
ATGTAATCATCAGATGATGATTTATAAGCAATATTGCTACATTTGTTTACAAGGAAAGAAGGGGAAAAGGGTGGGGGTGGGTTCAGCTTTCGCATTATAGTTTCAGACTGAGAAATACCAAGCAGGCAGGTTTCTTCACTGTTCAAGGATCAAAGTACTGCTTAGCAACAACAACAAAAATAAACACTGGATCTTCTACAGGAACTCAAATGTTACATCAGGACCTGGGCTTCACTGTCACCAGGCTTTTTCCTTCCTGTGTTTTTCAGAGAAGGGTGTGACACAGCAAGATTGTCTAACCCTAAAGTAGAAATCTGATCAAAACACAAAAGCTCCAACACTAACTCTTCTACGTACATGGGGGGGAAAGCTTAAGCACCAAAGGATATATGTATATTATATTTATGGGCCATGGCAGCACACACCAGAACAGAACACTCAGGCACCGCCAGACTTGTAATGATAGAGCTTCCCAATAACATGAAGCGCCGTGACAAAGCCGATGAAGCAGAGGCTCATAATCAAGACGACAGTGGGAGAGATCTTCAAACCAGGTGCATCGTCTGTATAGAATCGCAACATATTGTTTCCACTTCCTCCGAATCCGCCGCCGCCGCCTCCACTTCCTGATGCGGATGATGATGTCTTCCTCCTCCTAAAGCTGGAAGCTCCCGCAGTTCCTCGCGGCCCTACTCCTGCAGGCCCTACTCTACCAGATCCCGCAGAACCCGAGCCACCTTTTGAGACAGTGGACGACGCCTGGCTCTGCGATCCCTTAACCATCGCTGCCTACTTTCTCCTCCGCACCCGCCACCTCCAACCTCTCTCCCTTCTACTCTTCCTTGTCTCCTCCAAACCCTAAGAACTAAGCTCACATACAAACGTCAAACCCTAAGTGTCAAACCCTAAAATGCAGCCAAGTGCTGGTGAACGGATGGGGCAAATCAGCCCCTAAACACCAAAACTAAAAATACAGGCCCAAGTGCTTCTGGCAGGACTGTAAAGGGGCTTACTGAGAGCCATAACCAACATCGAGTGCTAGCTCTCTAGTATGCAACCAGTTTCTGGGGTTGTTGCCCCTTCCCCATGCATTCACCCGTGCAATGGGTAGTACATTGTTTCAATTCTTAACTCATGTTTGCTTAAAGATTAGTTTGGGCTTAATTTTTCACGAGAACATGTGTTCAGAGTTCCTAATATGATTTCATTACATATTTTCAAACCACTTAAAGCTCCGTAATGGAAAGCCATTGCCATTACAATAAAGCAGCAAAGGCCTATATAACATTGCCTTTCCATTAGGCTGCTGTGATCATAGTTACAACTTCACTTGCATAGTCAGTAGGAACTATGATCACAACAGCCTAATTGTGCAAGTTGTAACAAGAGCTCAATGGACCCAGAGCTCTGGCCAGCATCATTGGTTATGGATACAAAAATAGCAAGAGTCTGCATATGTGTATATATGTATATATGAGCTGCAAACAATTATGCAAAAAACACACTTCTGTATATGAAAATAAAAAGTTCTCACACTTTTTGCAGATTGCATACTTATATACTTAACTCTCTTTTTGAACATTCACTTGATGTTGTTTGGTCTTACAGAAAATGGGTTTACTTCACTTACGTCCTTTGGGAAGGATTCAAAGAAAGAAGTTGGGTCTGTTGTGGAAGTCCAATGAAAGAAAGCAATTGAGGACATATTTAAGAACTAGCTTCAAGGGTAGCTGGAGCTGGTGGACTAGGCAAGGAATACATATAATATGTCTATATATTAATGCTGAGATCTACAAAAAGCTGGTCATAAGGGAATTTAGAGCTTGATCTTGTTCATTTATGGGTCGATAAGGCTGGGAGGTTCTTGAGGAGGATGGTGCGACGGATCCACGTAGTCGCTGAAACGGAGCAATCTCTCCATCCTTATCTGATCTTGCAGGTTCTGATCTAGTCCTCCATGATCCCCTGCTTTAGCTTCTTCCCAAGTTTCCATCACCTCCGGAGTAGATTCTGATACCAATGATCTGTGCAGCTCCAGTTTGCTTGTAGCCTGCAAAATCCAGTACCATGAATGTATCCTGTTGAAAGCTGGAGGCGCTAGTTCACCTGGCCCTCATTTGACATCGAACCAGATTCTTGGCTCAAACGCACTAGGACTACTGTTGGTCAGTTGCTAGGAATTTGCATGACGCTCATGTCGAAACGGGGGAGGAAAATGTGTTATGGATTTACCTGCAGCTTCGAAGCAGTGTCCACATAATCAAGACTAGCAACAGCACGTCGATTTGTGGGAGCTGCTACTGCTGCGGGAAGTGTTGTTGTTGTCTGCAGAAAGGCCGACATTTCGCTTACCTCGACCTTGCTCGACAGCAGCTGGACATTATTGATCTCAATACCCAACACGGAATCCGTGCCAATTTCTGGATTTATAACACAGCTTACAATAGTTTAGGTAGCTAGCAAGATCTTCCGCTGATTAAGTTGAGATGCATTTGGGATGATTGTGCAAACTGCATCTGAGCTGAACTAGAAGTCGAAATCTGATGTATCAACTTAGCTGCAGCATTGCAATATATAAATAGTTCCAGCAAATGGGAGGGATCCTAGATCACACACGCGATTATGACACGAACTAATAAGAAACCCAGTTAATTTTCAGAGAGAAGCACTACTAGTAGTTCTGAAAAATTCATGCATGAAGAAGAAGAAACCTGCAATTAATTCTAAACAAAACTTTATGCATAAACTCCGAAACTTTGATTATAGGTGCTAATTAACACACGAAGGGCAGATAGATTTAAACATATATGTGGCTTTTAATTACGAAAGTGTCAAACATGCAGTCGAGAGCAGAGATCATCAGGTCTAACCGTCTCCAGTAGCTGTCCGGGTAGCTGCTGCATTGGCTAGTAAGACGCTACAGGAGCAGCAGCTGGAGCATGCAAGCACCAGAAGGATCCTTACTCCCAATCCCCACATAATCCTATACAAGCAGACAGCTACACTGGCCGTCTCCATGTCAAACCTGCGAGGACGGAACGTCTGCACACAACAAGCTTATAGCTTTGCTAGCTTGCTTGCAAAATACTTCTCAAAAGCAAAGAGTTCGACAAAACCAAAAACAAATGAAAAGAAAATTGCAAACATCTAGTTCTGTAGTTCTACCCCGCCCCCAACACACACACACACATGAACTAGACGAAAACACCAACATCACAATGGACTAGGAAATGGACCATCACAAGTGTCAGATGGAGCTCCAACTTTAAACTCTTTGATCAGAGCTTGATGATCAGCATCTGCATTGAGTTTGGCATTCAAGCCGATTCATGAAAATGTAGTCAGTGGCGTACTTGAATGCAGCTGTTGATTTCTAGTAAGTACAACAAAGGTTTATTGGGTTTACGGTTTAGGGCAAAGACTTATGGGTTTAGGGTTTAGGGCAAAGACTTATGGGGGTTTAGGGTTTATGGCAAAGATTTATTGGGTTTAGGGTTTAGGGTTTTGAGCATGGGGCAAAGAGCAAGGGGGGAAATAAATCCCAACTCCATACCCCCCTTCACTCCCAGACCTTGCCCTTTTAACAAGGTCTTCAACTAACCCTATTTAACACTTCCTTAACCCATCTTACAACCTCAGGATGGATGGCCACCTGGGATTATGTGTAAGGTAAAGACCCATGGCCCTTTTGGGCCTTACTGGATTGATTAATTCCACCTTATGGATGCCTTTTATTATTACAAGGCATTGATATTGTGTTGAGAATCATTATAGAGTTATAGTATAGCTTTTCAAGGGATTTTTGCCCCCCCTATCAACTAGGTGAGATGATTCATCTTAATTTGGTTCTAAAAAAATTCACATTCATATCTTTTGACATTTTGTTTTCTCTTTCACCTCCTCAAATGTGCACCCAAGCCCAACTGACTTTGTCACCAATCCGTAACCACAAAACTAAATTTGAAAATATTTTCAAAAATGGTTATGGCACCCATCATATGCAAAAATTTATATAATTTGTTTTTAAATGTTGCAATGTGATTGAAAACATTCAAATACACATGCCATGACAAGTCTTCTTTTCTTTTTGGTTTGAAATGTTGCACAACTGTGAAAAGAAAATATATATATATATATATATATATATATTCACTTTCTTTTTTGAGAAAAAAATCATTAGATTTGCAAAAAATTAAAAATCGTGGAGTGACATTTCTCTATTGGTTTTGGTTAATAACAATTTTCTGAATGTTTAAAATAGGTTCATAAAACATGTCATCATTTAATGTGAGATCCCTTTTGAGTTCCTCATAACTAATGTGATGTAAAAAAATGAAAAAAAAAATCATGAATTTTTTTCTTTTACAACAACATGATGTACATTAAAAATAGATTTTTTTTAAAAACATTCCCCTAGCTATGACCAATTTATCATAAATATCAATTGTTGATATTAAATTAATGACAAGGCCATTATTGTGTATTAACACACCTTGTTGTTGTAAGAGCATCTCCACCTCATAGTAGAAAACATATCATTATGATCCTTATATTCAATTAGTTTAATGTTGTTCACTCATTCTCACCCATAAAACATGAAAAAGTTCCCCAGAACAAAATAAAATGGAGAGATTATTACTTGAGTTTTTCTTTTCACCTCATCCAATCATTAGCATTGATCCATCCACAACAATCAATTGATTATCACAAGAAAAAAGAAAGCATGCATTTCAAAAAAAGAAATGTGTTCAAGAATGAGAATTAAAATTTTCAAAACGCTTGGCCTTCATAGAGGAAAAACTCCATGTGATAAGGTGCCTTTCAACTACATTACAAAAATTAGCAAGAAGCTCAGAGGTTTCCACCATTTTTTTAATTAATTTTTCTACTGCAAATATTTCTAGTGTAGTTTTTATTCCCAAATATTCCATCAAATTCTTTATTTTACTTCAAAAAGAATATTTTCATTAATTATGATTTTTCATGCCAAAAATGGATTTTGAAATTTTAAAAAAATACCTAAAAAGCTACTAATGTAGTCTATTCTATAGGTGATATATGTACATACCACATAATGTTCTTATCTTGAGCTAGGGTTTAGGAATAATGGGTTTTTTAAATCCCAAGATTTTAGGGAAGTTTTTTGAATATTTCCCTAGTTATAAATGTTAGGTTGTAAGAGTTAGTCAATATAAAAGGATGCTTAATTTTTTTTTCAATTTCATATCTCCTTATATTCAAATTTGGCCAAAGCATCCTTACTTGAGAACAATCTACATGGGCCATACTCTATTTTTCACTACCTACCGATAACAACCCACAAGTAGGTTGTTAGTAGGTAGGTAGTAAAAACAACCCTTTAACTATGTATAAACTATAAACCATCTACTTACTTATTTACTTACTTACTTAGTAGTTACCTATTTTCTTACCTATCTACCTATATATGAGACCTAGGTTAATAGGGTTTAGGGGTTTTAGGGTTACCCAGGTGAAACCAAAGATTAACTAACTCAGTTGAGGTTCATCCATAACTGACTAATGACAGGCATCCAGTGGATGATGGGCCTGGTGGGTTCTGAACAAAATGCTTGTTTTTTTGTCAATATAGTCTGACACTAGAAATAATTTTTCAGATTTTCTCTCTTGTTCTAAACCCTTTGCCCTAAGGCTGTAGCCATTAAAGTTGTGGCCATACCTGCTTCCATGCCTGAAGCCTGCAAAAAAAAAAAAACTGGGCAACAACTAAATAACCAAACTCCAATGTTAGGGCTCACCAGAACTAGTGTACCTACTTCCTGCTGCTGGTGCTGCTGGGTCTCTGTTAGGTCAAAATTAATTCAAAGACAAATTTGGCCTAATAATTATTAGTATAGTTGGCCTAAAAGTGTCCAAAAAAAAATTATGAGGACAATTCGCCTAACTTCCAAGCCCAAAAAAAAAACCCCCCCCAAAAGTTTCAGAAATAATAGAGTTATAAATACTTAGAGTCATCCTGTCTTCAACCTCTCTTTGGGCCTCTTTTCACCCCCCATTATCCCCTCTCTAAGTGTGATGTCTGCAAAGTAAGGAAGTTTTATTAAATCTGGGTATGAAGTGTGGAAAAACTCAGCATTTAATGCACAAGGTTCGAGGTAATAATTGTAGTAGTTGTACATGTAGGAGCAGTGAAAATATATGTAGCAGCAGTGGAAGCGCTCAGGAAAAAGGAAAGACTGTGTTCAAAAGCACGGACGAAATATTGAGGAGCTCGTATATGGGTGATTTTGCATGATCTTCTTTTGGAGGCTCGTAGAATTCATCGTACAATCGTCCTTGGACGACAATTTCAGGGACAATTCTAGAAACAACTCATAACTACTTCATCATTTCCCCAACTTAACTATCTCATTTTTTAATAATTATTTTATTCTTTTCCCCTACCCATTTATAGGGATATGAAAAAAAATATTATTTCATTTTCAAGTTTAATTACCTCTTTCTTTCACTAATAACTTTTTTTTTTTGGGTTAACAATTTTCACCTTCTTTTCCTTTACTCACCATGGATATAATGTTTAATATAATTTAAATTTAATTTAAAATTGATATATATAATAACAAGATATTGAAAACCAAATGAAAACATGATTATGAAAAAAAAAGGTTGAATGTCACTCGTAGTGCAATAACATGAAGCCCAAGTATCACAATATTGTACTTAGACCTCCTACGAGAAGTAATGAAATTGATAGTGGCTAATTTGCATTCAAATGATGTACAATGTCACCTTCAAGGTGAAGATTGGCTTAAACAATGCTTCAAATATGTCTTGTCTAGAATCTAAGCATTTACCAAAACCATGTCAATTAAAAACATCAACAAACCTCATTAAGTCATATTCCGCATATGTTTTGTCGTAGGGAAGATCCCTATCACAAGCTCCCACAAGCCATAGCCATGTTCCAAAAGGGATATGCTGAATTGGAAGTTTAAACTTGGTTAATTATGGAGCTCGTTGAAATTTTTATAAAAAAGATTTGAACTATTTTAAGGTCCATTTATCTAGGCAGGTGAACATTAATAAGGCATGAGACATGATATTTCATTGATTATTGTTTCACTTATTTCAATTACTTTTATTTCACACCTACAATGTTCAAAGGTATTTTCAATTTTCAATTTAGGTGTTCATAGACCAAGTTATCAATCAATTATTGCATTGCATGGCTACATTGTTGTAAGCATATAGAAATGAAAAAATAATAATTTTATGGAGTTATGTGCTCATACAAATTCTATTATTGTTGAAGTTTTAGCAAAATATAATTCATTAATTAATATTAGTATGCATGGATCACATGATTTAATATTGGTGCAACCATGCAATGTTAATTTCAATTTTGTGAAGATGTTTTTGTCTTGATATGATCTCATGTTTTTGGATTGTGAAATTAATAATTTTTACAAAAAATGCCTTAAACATTAATATCATTTTATGAAGACAACACAAATAATTGGCTTATTCATGTTCTATATCAAAAAGATCTATTAATTAGAACATCTCCGCCATGAACTTGGATATGATTTTTTATATTACATTTGGAAGCATTTTTGGAAACAATGATTTAAGGTTAATTCATAAAAGTCATCACATAGCACAACAATCTCTATCAATTTCCCTCAATATTTCATGTTTCACCTCTTTCTAATCGTCACTTATTAATTTTTTTGTAATATCTCTTATCATAATTTGTTTTATTCATTATTACCTTTTAATTTGAATCTTATTTGAATCTACATTTGTTAAGTTGTTTGTGCAATGGAATTCTAGCATGAAGCTCTTTTTGCATGCATGTGTGTGGAGCTCCATAAAGATGATGATGATGATGAATGGTTTGCAATGCAAGCTTTACATGTGCTTGGGGATAAACTTGATGAAAATAGACATAATTGTGGATGGTTTAAAATCAATTGCATAGTCAATGTGCAAAGCAATTATCTATTGGGTGAGAAGTACATTCATTGAAACCATTTTGCAAATGTCCTTGTCTATGATGTGAAGTTTTTTTGGCATCATTTCAGAATGAGCCATTGCTTGTTCTTAACACTTGCACATCATGGAATGTTGGCATTCAATTTCAGTGAAGATTGTCTTTTGCACCATTCATGCAAAATATTAAACCATATGAAAATTTTAACATTCATTTTAGACTAGAGAATGACTTTATTGAACACTTGCAGCAATTGAAAGGTAATCCTTGAAAATAATGCACATTGTGCATTTTCAATTTTGTGGTACAATTGTGTTTGATTCCAAAAGTTCAATTACATCTACATTGTTTTTCTATTATGTTTCAACAAATGCATTGACAAATTTGGGGGCTGGGATTTGACCTTGAAAGGTCTAGTTTTGCCATAGAACTTGAAGTGAATATTGGAGTTGTGTTATGTGCAAGAACCAAAACTTCACAAAGTTCATCAAACGTTCCCTATCAAAAGTGGTCCATGAACTTTTATAGCTTTTTAATTTGTTACAATTTTAAAATATTTGTTTTTCTTGTTCAAACATTGTGGGTGTTTCTAGCATTGAAAATAAGGTCATGGTCATCACCTCTTCTAAAATCAATGCCCTTTTCAAAAATTTCACAACGTACATGCTAGCAATTGTTTTAGCATGAACTCACAACATGTTTTATTTCACTTTATTTATTAATGATTTTTTTTATGGCCTTTGATCCTTGTGGTTTCTATGTAGGTATAAAACCTATGTAGAATTGGTCTATGATATTGGAGTTGGCTATTTTGATCATGTTGGTTGGAATTTCTTTGTTGCCTTGGAAGTGCATTTCAACTTTTTTCACATATTAGCTGTTGAGGGTCCTTTAACAACAATAACCAACAATGGATGAAGGTGAAGCTTGAATGTTTTTAGTATTGTTACTTATATAATTCCAAACTTTTCTACAACACATTTTGAAATGAGGTTCACAACTCATTTAGAACTCCAATTGACCCAAAACAACCCACAAATTTTTAAACATCATGTTTAACAATTCCCCATTTTGATTCCAATTATCTAGCTTGTCTTTTGTCACTTATAAGTGGTCTACGATTATTATAGTGCTTTTGAATTCACTCTCAAAACACGTGCAACTTTTACCCATTTTTAATTACAAGGTCTTGTGACGTGTTGAAAAACACACATAGTTGGCACTCTTCATCAACCAAAAAATAATCTCCTTCTTTGAAAGAGCACTTAGTAGAAATCTCAAGAACCATGAAAGATATTGTGCTTTCCATGTGCGATATCAAAGTTTCCCTTTCTAACATCATGAAATTTCACATAATAACTTTCATGACTCCTTTATCTTAGATGGGTCATATTAGATGTTTGTAGTTTAGCAATGAAAATGGGCTAAGCTCAACAACACTTTTGCTATTGTTTATAATAACTTATCATTGGGAGACCATTCATGATATCTCATCAAATATGTTTTTAGTGCAATACAATATTATTGATACTTGAATGATTATAGATATTTTAAGTTATCATCTTCCAAGCTTTTCCATGTTTATGGAACCAAGCTCTTCAACCCTTGTAACTATCAAGATTGATGAAGAAGATGATGACTATAATAGACATGAAGTGAGACCAAAATTTTATAATATTCGAATACAACAAATCAAACCCTAAACTTTGCAAGAGAGATTTTTTGAAATCTTTGTAAACATCATGAGCAGGGTTTTTAAGAAATTAGTTAAATAAACACTGAAAACCCAAAAAAATTGTTCAAATTTTTGACAAAAATTATCTTTAAAAAAACTCCAAGATTCAAGAGTGTGTGATTGAGAGAATATCTTTTAAGCTCTAGAAAAATGTGAGAGATTGAAGAATATGAAATCTTGATGGAGAGTTAGTTTTCAAACATGACACTTATTGTTCCCTTCTTTCTATTGTTTTCTTCATTCAAATGGGGATGTGAAGCTCAATAAAAATTTAACCACTTGTCATCCAATTTTTAAACACTGAGAACATCACTTGCAAAAAATTCTAATGTGTCAAACTAAAACTTTTGAAAAACAAAATGTTAGGCTATACTCTATAGCCATAAAAAAAAGAAAACTTGCATTGTTTTTCCAATGTATGCAAACCCTAGCTAATTCCAATATTTTACCAAAAAGTAAAATATTTTAGAAATAAAATAAAAATGAAGTGATTTTGGAGGGTTTCAGTCATCAGAAGTGAGAAAACAACAGTCAGAATTTCCAGATTTCTATATTTAGTTATCAATGTGTAGCCATAAATATAAAAGGTTGATTAAAAATTTGTACTTCAAATTTAGTTTATAGCCAATTTGGCTAAATCCTCTGAAGGATGAATCCCCATTTTTTGTCTACATCTTCCTAAGGTGATTTGTCATTTAGGTTTAGATTCCTAAAAGGAACACTCCCAATGGCTTTTTGGCTATACTTTTTGAAGTTTGGAAGGTAGGCTCGCAACCCTCTTCAATCTAAACTACTTTGTATGGTGGGTCTATTGACAGAAGAATTCAGAGTACACTAAACAGATACATTTGGAGCAAGAAGCTCCACCGACACAAATAAAATGGCTTGCACACTGTACTTTGGATGAAGTTTAGCCAAAAAACTTAAAAGGGTGTCAATTTGAATTTGGGCCTCTAAATTTGCACAAAGTACAAATCATTGTAAATGGGTCTTTAAAAAAGATGGGACTCCTTTTGATTGACTGGCCATAATGATTGGCTCTGGTGCTGGCCTTTTAAACACTCTCTCAATTTTTTAGTGTCCAGTTTTTCATCTTTATGGTGGGAATGGGGAATGAATTAAAACTGTATAGTAGATGTGCTAACCAGTTTTTTTTTATTATTATTTTTAAAATTAATCAATAAATTTGTGATGTAGGTGAAGTGGCAATCATGCATAAGGAAATCCCATATTTGGGCACTAAAATGTGGGAATTTTGTTTTATGCATCCTTTTCTATTTTTGACTACCTGTTGGAACTTAGGATAGAATATGACAGATTTAAAGAATTAATCATGAATTATTTTTCCATTTGACAAATTTTTGCCTTAAAAACCCCGGATGATATCTACTTGTAGAAACCGAAGAGGGGGCTTTGGGTGGAGCTGCTCTAAGTGCATCTCCAGCGGTGCTCAGTATGTGACCCTGCAAAAATATTTTTCACATCCAAGTATAGTTATGTACTCTTTTGCAACCCCACCAATAAAACTGAAACTGGGACAGCAAATAGGTGGGGGACTACTAATAGCAAACCACCTGGACCAATCATTATGATGGGCCAATGAGAAATACTGAGCAGCAGTTAGATCACATTTATTACACTCTTTTCTGCAGGTGCACAGCGCTGCTGCGCCTTTTAGCAGCCAGGCAACGTATGCAATTATGCTGAGCCAAAACCATTTTCCTGAGTGAAACCGGCATACGTAAGATTTTGTTCCTCCAATTACACTTGTGCAGGATCACATACTGAGCACCATTGGAGATGCTCTAAGAACATAAACATGACAACATGTGGGCCTCAAAGATACGGATAACTGCAAATCCTTTGTGGATCAACAAGCTCTTGTTCAGGTTCCTGACAAAGTTTGGTAGAGTGGGGCTGTCTTGTGTGATGCTTGAAACTTGTGTGGGTTCATGAGCCTACCCGTTTCTGCAGCGCTGACACCCGCAAAGTTCGTAACGGGGTGTTAAACGACCTGCGTTTTTCGACGGCTTGGCAACCAAAAGGCACAATGATTTAGTCAATGTGGACAACTCGACATGGCAAGTACTAATAGTCGGTGCTTAGTTCTTACCCTGCAACAATAATTCATTCTCACACAAAGAGTGTGTCCCTCCCCTTACAAGACTGTTTTGAATGAGTCACGTACTCCCCCCCCTCTCCCACATAACCTACTTAGGCGTTGTGCATTCAGTCATTTCAGACTTTCAGTCAGTGTGGTCTGAAGGACTTGTAGTTAAAAAAACACAGTTATTGAGTGTGTCCTCAATAACTAACTGTAAGAAAAGCTCTCACTAAGCTTTTTTTTTTAATGTAAAGTGGTAGAAAATGTCCACACTGTGGCCTTGCCATTTTACATTAAAAAGTATCTTAAGGCAAAAGAAGAATTATGGAAATTACATCAAATATTTCACCAAGCAAAAGTATATAATCTTCAAAAAAATCCTCTAAAAGAAACCAAAATCCTTTAAGATATTATAACTCTATAACTAATCTCAAGTTTCAACACAACCCAACATACCCTCTTTCAAAAATCCTTATATAAAAAATAGACCTACTACCTAGGGGCCAAAATCCCTTAAGCTACTATACTCTATTATGAATCTAAACACAACGTCTTGGTGGGCAAGGCAACTAAAATTACAAAGAGTCCAACTTTATAAAAGTCCACAATCTTATTTGGCTATTTTGCCAACTTCACTTTGCCAAATTGCCAAGTCTACATGCTGTCTTTCTTCAATTTTGTAATGAAGCTGAAGTGGTGACCATCCATAAGACCATTAAAGCAAATCTGGCTAACAACAAAAAGTAAAAGAGCAAAAAAATTAATCCTTCTATACCATACCTATGACTCATGCCACCAAAAAAGAAGTAAAATAAATAAGACCTATTTGTCAAAAAATTAAAAAATTGAACCCAATTCAAAACAGAACATAATTTTGAAACTTACTAGTGGACTTAGCATACTTAGAGATTATTGTTAAATTTTTTAAATATTCAAATTGGGGTTATCAACCCTTTTTTCTTAAAAAATAATAATTATTCAACAAGATTTGCTGAACATGAATCATAGGTATTGTATTGTTTCTTTCTTTCTAGATTTATCCAAAGTCTACAACTTGAAGCCATTCACCATATTAGTCACACAGCGTGCCATATATCAGTGTTGGGTAAATTTTAATTAGTCTTATGATAGGGTTATGTTTATTTTTAAAATCAATTTATAATTAATATAGGATATGCATTATTTTTCAGTATTAAAAAAATGTAACATATTTATTATTATTATTATGTATTGATTGTTAATAGGTTAATAAATGAATTGTGTATCATTTATGTGATAATTTTGACTGTAGCAAGTCCAAGCATGACCTACTTTCAAGAAAGTAAATTTTATATTCATTGAATTTGTGTTTTACTTTTGCTTATCTTAATCAAATGGAATGGTTGATGGTTTAAAAAATAGATCAATGTGCTATTTTTTGAGGCATGAATTAAAATTTATCCATCCAAAAAAGGAAATGATTATATTTTTTTCATTACATCTTTCAAACCCTCCCAAAATGTGAGTTGTCATGTGTTCTTTCTTTTCAATAAGTATTCAAATTTAAGTTTAAATAAATATAGGATATTAAAACTTGATGCAAAAAACATATATAATTAATTAAATTTGTTGTGGCTTAAATATGTGCATAGTAGAAAATTAGGTAATAATAAGATGAGAGGCAAAATTGACACACTCCCAAATCCCAAGTTAGGCTCAAGATGGGCCTTGGTTTCTAAAACAACGAAATTGTGGGGACTTGAGGGCACGTTCCCAGCTTTCAGCACTAAAAGGAGTAAAGGGGCGTGTTGAAGCTTTGGGATGGGACTAGGAAGAAGGAAAAGCTTTAGTTACTCATTCGAACCTGCATCAAACCAACCAACAAGTTGGTTAGTTCGCATTTTGGAGCACCCTTGGTGCTAGGACAAGCCATGGGCAACTCTGGACTCATAAAACTCACCACGACCCGAGCTCGAGGGAAATCACCACCTTCCCCCATATAGTATTCTTTGCGTTGCTCCACAGCACCCGCATCTGAATGGCTTTTTGTCCCGGGATTCCTAAGGAGGAATCCCGAAATTGTCCCAGTTTGAACTCCCGGGACTTTGTGAATTCATAACTCTTTACTCAGACCTCGGATTGGAATGAGGTCTAAAGCAAATTTGTAGCTCTCGTTAAGAGCTTTCCAATGGTGTGTCACACTCCGTCTGCACACACTGGGGTCGGATTGATTCCCAACTTTTAGTGGTCGGGAGTCAAATTGCCAGTTTGAGTTTTGGCCCTTCTTTTTGCCATAACTTGTGTTGCAAATGTCCAAATGGCTCATGCGAGGCCATTTTCGACATCTACACTTCAATAGCTTTCCAATGACATGAAGAACATCTCAAGGCAAGGTGTTTTGCCTGCAATCGAACTCTGAAGTTTCAAGAGTCCCAGAGGACTCCCAAGTCCCCATTTCTCACACTATTCCAAAAGTGGGGTTGTGACCCTAAACCCAAGTCATCTTCACACTATTCCAAAAGTGGGGTTGTGACAAAAATGGTGCCTCATTTAAATGCCCCCCAACAATATTTTGTTTAATGCAATTAGTGTAAAATTTAAACACTCAATATGTTCCCCCTTTGTATATTTTATGTAAACACAAATGTTTACTTTATTGTAAAAATCATGAACAACAAACACATTATCATACTTTCAATGTCATGGACTCCATCGTCAACAAATTATAGTTTTTCCTTAATTGTTGTGCATCAAGTAAGATCATACTCACATTATGCCCCATTTTCTAAACTTTTTCAATGAACAATATCATCTTGTCATCATCGTGCTCAAATATTCATTTTAGTTTTTTTTCTTCTAAACAGAAACATTCGCCTCACACTCAATAAAATATACTTCTTCATCAATTTCTTTGAAATCTCAAATCAAAATTTTAGACATGGTTCTTCATGCACACCCACATTAACTCATTAACACATTGTCCATGCAAATATTTTGTTTCTCCACAACTCACATCTACTTCTAATAATCATCTCTTAAAATATACAATGGACTAAACCTTCATAATGTTGTTTTGTTTTTCCATAAACAATTTTTTTTTTTCACATTAAACATAATTCAAATTCATTATGTTAAACATTATCTGTCTTTAGCAACTTTTCAATTCATATTCACTCTTACAAGATTGTTTTAGGGTAAATTGGCCCACCACCAAACAAAGGCCAATCATTGAGCACCCATGTAATGCAGCAACTAACTTATGTTAAAACAAAAAATTATTTATGGGTGTTGTTTTTTTAGCCCATACCAAATGCTTGGTTGAGAAAAAAAATGTTTTAGGTCTTTCATATTGGTAACCAACCATCAAATTTAAATGTTTGGTATTAGGGGTTTAGGTGGGTACATTTGTAAAAAAATTGAATAATTTTATAAGGTACTAATTTAGTGATTGGCCATGAGTTGATTTTCATTATGCAAGAGGGGGACGTGAAGGGTACTTTTAATGTTTGGTCATGGGAAAAAAATGGTCCAATGTTACAGCAACCCCAAGTTTGGGGTGGGAATGAATGTTTGGTCATAAGCAATTGGATTACACATTAAAATGAACATCACCAATTTGATGATGGGGTGCAAAGGTCATGTTAAATAAAACACAATTAACCATAAACAAGGATTAGGGTTTACAAAAATCTAATGCAAGAATAACAACTACACATTAATTAATGAAAGAATTCCAATTTCCCCCCAAATTCAAGCACATCCCATTCCCACCAAAATTAACTTGCCCAAATTCACAAGGCTAGGTTCAAGGTTTGGATTCATAATCTATCTTTTTTTTCATAAGCAAAAATCTTTTGGTATATCAAAGCTTCCAAATTGTGAAAGAAATAGTCTAAAATCTTTCATCAACATTTTGAAAGCATATGAGTTAAACCAGCAAAGAGAAAGTAACATAAAAGTTGTAAAGAGTTTTAAATTAGAAACAAAAGCCCTAGCATATCATCCAAAGCAAGGAGGCCATCTTAGAATAGCCAAAGAAGAGTTATAAGAACTAGAGGTAGGTTTACAAAATATAAATAATAGAATATCCAAAAAATATTTACAACAATTTGAACATCAAGGATTAGATCCTAGTGCTATTAAAGAGGATATAGGAATTCAAGATTTAAAAGTGGATGTAGAGGGACAATTAGGAAAACTTGCAATAGATCAACTTTACAACCAAAAGTTCAAGAAGTTTTTATAATATCGTTGGGTGCAAAGTTCTATAATTTGTAGATACAACCTAGGTAATCATAAGAGAAGCAAATTTTATCTAGCTCCAAAAATTCATAGTTTGTTGTACACACCTACTACTTGTTTAAAAAAAATAGACCAAAATGTAATTTGGGATGACTTTGAACAATTTTAGGCATTGATAATTTCTTCCCAACAACTAGAGATATCTGAATTTTAGACATACCCTAATTTGTCATACCTCTTTGGAGAGTTGGACAAAAAAAAAATTCAAGTTTGTACCTCTTGTAGGGCCAAATAACGCACCCCCATTGTGTTGGAGGTTGGGACCAATGTCGTCCAATTATCAAGTTTTATACCTCTCCTATGGATAACTATAAAAAAAAACTTCATTTTCATTTACAAAGGATATGTATTCCAAAAAAGAATTCAATTTATTATAATAGTTGGTTACACATTTTTATTTTTTTAAATTCCTTTACTGGTTATGTATATGCTGGTTTTCAAATTTCAAAACATGGCAAATATGCATTAAAGATATGCATATCAAAAAAATTATTATATTATTTAATAAAAAGAACTTACAATAGTAACCTAGCTTTCTAAAACAAAAAACAACATGGAAAAATTCAAACAAAATCAAAGTAACTTGTGGGGGAATCAAACCCTAATTCTAAAGAACTTTGCCCAAGTGCAGCACAAGCTCCCTACCCCACCCACACCCAACACAAAACACAAATTGAGCCCAACCCCACAAAATTGATCACCATCAACTTCCAATTCTTTAAAAAAAAAAGTTTTTCAATTATATTATAATTCTCTTTTACCAAAGACTCTTCAACTTTCAAGTATTGCTTGAAGATTGAATTTTGTTTACAATTGGCACACGAGTTGCCAAGCCAATTCTTCACCATAATAATAATTCGGTCCATGTTTTCCAATTGTAAGTAACATCACATTAAAGTTGTCAACACCCCTACAAGATTGAAAACACATTTAGTTTCTATTTATGAACCTAAGATTCCAAAATTTTGTTTTGCAAGGAAACCCACATTTGGAAATTGGCCTTCATGCATCCACCACCAAGCTAATGGATCTGCACATGTAGATGAAGGAATAGAAAGCCTCCTAAATAAAGATAATTCCCTAATGATTAATGCGTGAGAAGATTTTTCAATTGAAGCCCCAACCCCAAACATGTTTTCTTCAAGTTCTGGTCTTGCAACATCAATTGCTGAAATAACAAATGTACCAGCAACAAGGTTTAGCCAATCAAAACATACCATCAAAAGAAGAACAACCACCTTGACATCATATTTAGACGTTAATCAGATTGCATTCCTTTGTCCCACCAAGTTTTCCACTATTTGCAATGCCTTGAAATGGGGATCCAACATGAAAGTCATCATGTTGTGAACTTGCCTCACATCAAAAGAACTTAGAAACTCCAAAAAATGTTTTATTACCTTTATTACCTATAGCCACATACTCTTGTGTAAAAGGTGGATCTCTACCTCAAACAAATCAAATATTTCAAGCCCTACAGAAAGTTCTAGCAATTGAGCTTCCATTTCCATAGTAAAGGTAATGGTTAGTGTCAAGGCATCTGACAACAACCAATGGCCCCTACTTTGATTCATCACACAGGTAGATACAACATGATTCAAAGTAGAGGTGATTGCCTCAACAATAGCCAACACTTGGGCTTTAGATATTATTCGCTTTAGAGCAATACATTTTTGCTTGCCATAACAATGAATTATGGCATTTTCAAAGTCAAGGGTTTTTTCAAACATGATGACCTTACAAATGAATATGGTTTTCACAAGGGTTTTCAATTTTTAATGTCGCATGCCACTTTCAGAACAAGCCCACTCCCATTCTTGCCTTCCTTTCCCAAACCTTTTAGTCCATGAAATGATTTTTTATAAATTACTTCGAACTTCTTTCACACTAATGTTTCTCAACCCAACAAAAACCTTTTCATCATTTGTTACATACTAACAAGCCTTGGACATCACATGCCCAAAGCATGTGCCTTCATAGACCTTATGAATATTTAAGGGCTCATAATCAATGATGGAATGAAAAGTTATTGCAATAGTAAAAAGATTTGTGTTTTCATCTTTTACGAATGCAACAACTCAATGTAATAGACCAAATCTATCCAACAAAACTTGAAGTTGTATAACCATTGATTGTTTAGTTGTTTCATTCACCTCAAACAACCCCACAATAATATGCATGGGCACCCACTTGTCATTCAAAAAATTGATAACCAAAGCAAAAGTATCAACCCCACCACGAAACATCCATAAATCAAAACTAGCAGAAACCATTGTTGTTAATGCAAGATTTGGCAAAACATGATGGTCCATGGTTTTCTTGACCATGATTATCAACATTTCTTCCACAAAAAACAAATAAATAAGGAAATAATACATGGGGTTTTTGGTGTAAAACCAACCTTTGAAGCTAAACATTATCACAAGTTGATAAGGGCATGTAACCTTTGCAAATATACAGGGCCAAATCCTTTAAAAGTTGTTCTTGTTATTCATCGGTTTTTTTATAAGGGTTTGTGGCACCAAAACATAAAGTAATTTCACATGCAAATGGAGTTGTTTTTTCTTCCATGATTATCAAAATGAACTACATGTTCTACCACCTTCTCACTCAATTGTTGTTTCTTTTGCGCAAATAACTTTGGATGTGCAAGATGGAATATTTTCATCAACTCCACCCACATTTTCAACATAATAACATTCCTCCTCAACCATTGTAACCTAAACAAATAACATAGACAATGCACTAACTAAGATAAGAACAATGCCCTAAAAACCCTAAACCTAAAGAGAAAATAATGGAAATTAAGTTGGAAGCTTACTTTTGTTGGTAGTTACATTGTTGTAGAAGATTGTTGAACATCAAAACACGCATCCAATGAATGCCACTTGCAACCAATGAATGTTAAGGAATTAGTGAACACTTAACAATTTGAAAAAAACTATTGATCAAAACATAGACGAACAATTATTCAGTTCATTAGCAAGTTGTCATGTTTGTCCAGCAAATATGCATAGAACAAATGTTTCTATTTGTCCAACAATTATGCACAAAAACAAAACTTAGGTTTAGATTCATCCAACAACTATACATAACAACTATGCATAGAAACAAAACATAGGGAAGTTGCAACATCCTTCCAACAACTTCAAATACATAATTGCAGTTAGAAGGGTGGGTGCGGGGGGTTTGATGTTCAATGAAATAAAATATGATCACAAATAGCAACGAGGGGTTAAATTGAATATGAACAAGTGTCAAAAGGAGTAGCAACATAACTAAAGATGAATAAAAAGAGAACAACAACAATTGAAGATGAATAAGAGGAAGGAGAAGTGGAGCAATGGGTGCTAGTGATTTTGACAAAATGAAAGAGAAAAGGAATGACCACAACTACTGTTGAAAAAAAACTAAGGATAGAGGAAAAAAATAATAACATGTGTAAATGAACAAGAGATAGAGAGGCAAAACAACATCAACTATTGTTGAAAATGTACAAAGGACTAAGAAGAGGAGCAATGGTAGTTACTGCACATGAATAAATGATAGAAAATAGGAACTTTTTGTTTAAAGAAGAGGAACAACATTAGCTACTAATGAAAATGAACAAAGAATAAATAATAGGGGCAATAAATACTGCTACAAATGAACAAAGAATAAAGAACATGAACTTTTTTGTTTAGAGAAGAAGAGCTCTTTATTTAGAGAAGAAGATCACTAGTAGTTGCTACTGAGAATGAACAAAAAACAGAGAATAATAGTAGTAATTTTTGTTGCAAATGAACAAAAAATAGAGAAGAGGAGCTCTTTGTTTAAAGAAGAAAAATAGTAGCAGCTACTAGTGAGAATGAACAAAGAATAGAGAAAAGGAACAGTAGGAGCTGCTATAAATGAACAAAGAATAGAAAAGATGAACTTTTTGTTTAAAGAAGAAAAGTAGTAGCAACTATTGGTGAGAATGAACAAAGAACATAGAAGATGAACACAAGTAATTACAACAACATATGAACAAAGGAAAAAGAAGAAGGGCATCAACAACTATTGTTAACAATGAATCAAAGAAAAAGAAGAAAAACACTAACAACTCCTGGTGAAAATGAACAGAGAAGAGAGAAGAATAACAATTATTGAAGATGAGTTAAAAGGTAATGCATGAAGATTAATAACTAAGAAATAATGTAGACGAGTCAAAAGTTGAACAACAACATAATAAGGTCAAAAGCTGAAGAATAACGCATAGCGCAAGGAGGTCAAGAATTAAGAAGCAACGCAATGCAACAACATAAGAAAGTCAAAAGGTAAGGAATAATATAACATAATAACATAAGAGGGTCAAAAGTTGAGGCGCAATTCAATGTAGCAATGTAAGAGGGTCAAGACCTAAGGATCAACAATAACAAGTTTGCAACAAGTTCGTGCACAACAAAAGCACAACAAAAACAAATGCATGTGCAACTAAGGAGCAACAAAAACAAGTGCACAACATGAATGTAACAAAAATAGGTGTGTGTGTAATAGAAGCGTAATAAGAACAAGTGCACGTGCAATAAAGTAGTAGCAAAAACATAACGCCTTGATGATAGCCACCACTTGCACACACAAAAAATTATCGTTATGAGCTTCAAGTATAACTATGAGCAATCACCTTGAGAGCTCCATGAGAACAAGTTGCCATCACCTTTACAACTTCATGAAAATGGGCATCCGATCTTAAGAGTGGGAAATGAAAGAAAGAAAGTCAAAATCAAGTGTGGGGAGAGGAGAGAGGAAAGGGAAGGGGGACAGGGTAGTGGGTTCTAAAACAATGCCACATGGGAGAATGACAAATTAGTGATGGTTTAACAAACCTTTACACTTTGATCACTAAACACATTTTTGCCCTATTTCGAATTTTGATCACAACCCTTGAATACATGTGCACAAAATTTTGAACATTTGTAATTGATTTTTTGTGATAATGTTTGGTGATAAACATGATTTGTGACAAGTGTCAATGTTACAATGTTTGTTGATAAGATATGCAATGTTTGAATGTAAGTAGGCCTAATGTTTGATGATTTTTTTTTCTCAATGAGGCCAAGACCTTGTAGAGCCCATAACTTTTGTGTTTGAAGTCCAAATTGCATGATCTATAGCATATTAGGTGCACCCAAACCTTTTATATAATCCATTTTTGGAGCTTAGAGGCAACTAAGGTCACATGAGATCGCCAAGTTCCTTTATATTTTTAGGTGTACTATGACCAACCTCTCTACCCTACAACCAACAAATTTCATACTGACATTCTTTTTATATTTTTGGCAAGGAATAAGACCTTGATAGCTCGAGAATTTATAATTCATCATCATATCTTCTTGTTCATTCTTTTATTAAGGAAAATTATATCAAAATTGACAACAAAAATATTGCAATATTAGAATCTTCATCTTTGCACACCAAAAGAATAGGTAAATAACATTCTCCAATTGCAAAATGGTCAAATAGAATTAAGATAAACAACATTAAAAACATAAACTAGTTGAAACATTTAACCTTTTTTCAACATATCAAAAATGATACACCCAACACCTCCATTGTTAGCACTTATACTCTCCTTCATGCCTTGCATGTCATTCACACTCCATAAAACAAAACCAACAAAGGATGAAAGCTCTGATATAATTTGTAGAACCTCCATCCTTCATTAGAAATAGAAGATAAAACCTTTTTTAAGCATTGAAGATGCCAGCATGAACTTGACCCAACATCCATAAAAATACATAAACTATTGTACAAGAGCTACAAACACATTATATCACACACACAAAAAAAACACAAAGATCAAACCTTTCATTTTAATGATGCCATCATCACCGAGTACAAAAGCCACTCTATATCCAACTTGACCTTCCATTTGCACCTCCATTTGAAAAGTGATCAATAGTGCTAAGAAAACCTTTTTACCATTAACAATAAAAGTCCAAAAAATGGTTTTTCTTCCATCCCTCATTGTAGTTATTGGATTAAAGACAAAAATTTAATCTAGAGCTCATTTCCAACCACACCTTCTTTTTTTCAAAAGAAAATTATAATGATATTAGAGTTATCCATAAAATTTCCTTAAGCAAAGGATGAGAATGCTTAGTTTGGGCCAAATTGGGCCAAATGTGTAATTAGAAAAATAGTAGGGGATGAAACTAGTTTTTGCACCAATTTATCTTCAATTTCTATTTTTTTGTTTTTGGGGGAAAGGGGAGAGGGGTTTGGGGGTTGTGTACAATTTTTTTTTTTCTTTTAGAGGGT
>Ga0209208_10003530_pt1 | contig 22365 bp, 13 predicted proteins | sample S1TSphfallax_3_FD_187694 | JGI IMG/M metagenome (GOLD analysis project Ga0209208, IMG submission 187694) | Host-associated microbial communities from peat moss isolated from Minnesota, USA - S1T2_Fd - Sphagnum fallax MG (SPAdes) (version 2) | ecosystem: Host-associated > Plants > Peat moss >...
CCCCCCCCTTTCCTTTAATTCTGTGATGTTGCTCAAATGGCAATTGCCCATAAGTATATTTAGCTATATTTGGTGATATCCAAAATATGAAAGTAGAATACCTTAAGCACCCTTTCATATTGTAGGCAATTGTGGCAATATCTTGTGACTATTTTTTTTGAACAGAGAATTTGTGACAGAACTTTTTTTCCTTTTTTTTTTTTTTTTTTTTTTTTTTTGCAAAATGGTGAAAACTAGTCATAAAAAAATCAGTGCTTCACAATCCATCATAGAGTGTTAATTATTTGCCAATCTCAACTTATAAACATGAAAAAACAGACAATATAACGTGAGAGTCTATTTAAATGTCACCACCTAGGCCAATCAAAGTGATGCTTTTGTGATGGACTTTCATCATTTTGCAAAAAATAATTTGATAAAATAATATTATCTCAAATTTTCCCTTTTATAACAAAATCACCACAATTTCAAGCTACAATATGAAAGGGTGCTTAAGATTTTTCTACTTTCATGTTCTGAATATTGCATATGGCTAAACATACTTACAGATGTATACATGTTTATGGATCATCACTTGAGCAACACCACAAAATCGGAAAATAAAAAAATAAAAACCTGCACACACAGCCAATCAAAAGCCGTCATTTCTTTTGGAGATCATTGTATATTCCCCATATTGCAGGTCCAAACTCAGATTCAAACCATAATTTAAAGGTTGTACTGGCATCATCCAAATAAGGATGTGGGAACTCCTCCTTTTCAGCCTGGAATGCCTTGCAAAGAAAATATTTTTAGAGTGCAATTTGTTTTTTAGAATTTATGGTGGTACAAGAATGCTGTCGACGTAGGGAATGTGGTTGATCGAAATTGAAAATGTCACTCTTGAGTTTGTCCATGCAATTGTCCTTGTTGTTTGTGACATTTATTGGACAAAAGAAAGGCATTCATCACAACCTTCATCACAATTTAATATAATAGTAATATGAAATATATTTTTCATAGATTTGTACTATTTAAATATGTATATTATATATTTATTTATATTGTATAGACTTGAATATTATATACCTTTTTTAAATGAATGTTGTATGTTTATTCATATTGATTAAACAAGAATATTATATATTTATTCATATTATTTAGACACTAATATCACGTGCACAATATTCGTATTTACACAATATGAATATATGAAAAAAAAATCATAAAATCATTATTATTAAATTGTGGCACAAGAAATTTATGCTGTTGCCGTGGCTAGTGGCCTTGTTATATTACAAAACATGTACACAGGAAATCCACATTTATCATGCTCACAAGTGAGAGAGCTTCTCTACAATACATCAAAAGATTGAACTCAGCAGCAGTGGATTCAGGACAAGATTGGACTTAGTGATGCCAGAGTGAACCACAAGCCATGAGCACACTACAAAGGATGGATGATGGGTTTGATAGAAAGGTGGAAAGGAAACACTTCCTCCATTAGGGTTCCAAAGTAATTAGAGTAGTTAGCTCAATTTTGTTGGGCCCACAGGGACAGGGACTATGGCATTGGATCCAAAGTTTGGAAGTTTGACCTTATTAAAACCAGTTTCACATTAGGAGAACCGGTTTCTTTGGTGAAAGTGTTTAGACTATTTAGATTGGAATGAATTGTTTTGGTGTTCATAGTGTGGACACATTGTGGATACAGTAGGTAGATGTACAATATTGGCAGGACGAGCGTGTTTGTGATGCCTTGTTTTTTACTACCTATTAAACAAGCCACTGGCATTTTATTGATGTAATAATCATCTAGGGGGCAATTTGCTTATCTCCCAGGCACCGATTAACCCATCTACATAATGGACCTATCTAATATATAATAGGTTCAACTCAATTGGGTTGCATTCATCGACAACCAAGTCATAATAGGCTTCCCAGGCACCAATAAGGTCAGGGTGAACCAGCACCTACACTGGTACCTTACCTTCTTGAGTGAGTGAGGCCTTTTTAGTGGCGATCTTTCACTGAGGAAGTGTTAAATTTGGGCTCAGAGACCTTGGTTTGGTCTTTAGGTGAAACATCTGTCATGGTTAGAAGCAACCTAAAAATTTTGGGGTTTTTACCATGGTACCAGTGTAGGTGCTGGTTTACCCAGGACCCAAGGGGATGGTGCTCTAGTGACTCTTGGTTTGCTCTGGTTATTCACTGGATTGTGACAAGTTCTCTATTCACAGTTCTGTTATTTGTGTTAATGCTGCCAGCACAATTGTTATAGTTTGTGGATCTACCAGTCAGCAGTGGACAGTATACATGGGGCAGCTTCAACACATGTTGGTCAAACAATAAATTAATTTTGAAAATTCCATGTTCAAAATAGGATGTTCTTAAGTATTTCAAAATGTTCTCTATTTTCCTTCACAACATTTTGATCTTTGGGAAAAAAATGTTTTTTGAAACATTTCTTCAAACAATATAATTAGTGCAAAGTTGGCAAGGTACTAAGGTATCACAAAAAACCATCAATGGAAACTAAAGCTATCAACAAGCTATGGAGAAACTCAGCTTGCAAATTACATTCATTCTCTCACAGTGGAATAATCTATTTAGTAAGGTAGTTTTTTCTTCTTTCTATTTTTCGCATTGAGATCTCACAAACCTGAGCACCTCTCGTTGCACTCTTGATACCAGGAAAGCCCTCAATGAGTACCCAGGTGATTTTGCAATTCTCTCTGGATTTATCCAAGTCTATGGCTTCAAGCCATTCAAGAATGTTCTGCACCCTAAATATTTCACTCCTTTCCACTACCCACCTACATGGATATGAAAAGGCACATTATCTTTACCTTTACAGTTATTTTTCAAATACCCTTTCGTAACTTTCATCTCCCTTATCATGATTTTTACCCTTTTTCACATACCCTTTGAAAACTTCCATTTCAAAGTGGAGCTAAATGATCATAAGATTCAAATATAGATATTTTGAAAACTAATTGATGTAACCTTTCATAAAAAATGATCATAAAATGAGAACCTTGGATTATTCACACAAAAAAATTCCCCGTTTACAAGGTTCTATTTAGACAATATTTTCATTGAGAATTTAATAAAATTAATACTAAAATTTTAAAGAAATTGAGGTGTGCTCTTGGAATCTTTGAAAAGCCCTCAATGAGTTGGTTGGGTGATGAGTCCACACCCTTTGGCTCAATAGTACGAGCCATGCTATCCTATTTATTAGGACTCTTTTGTATAATAAATAATTTAATTTTGAAATTTTAAGTTTGATAAATAAAATATTCTCAAATATGTTTCATTTTCCTTAACAAAAAGAAAAAAGTCTTTAAGAAAAAACATTTTTTGAAAATTGCAGCATGTCCAAAAACAATATAGATTTCATCAAACCTGCTATTCAACTAGGGTATTATGTGCAATCATGAAGGCAGCATCATGTGGTACTTTGGTTGAGATCCTTTTCAACCTCCTACAAGGAGGGTATTGCACATTGTAGCCTCTGCTCCATTAGGATGGATGTTGCAGTCGATGATGAAACTGGGCGAGGATGGGATAACATCCAGCAATAAAGTTTTTGGTAAAGTCACCCAGTTCTTGAGCCTTAGTTTGACCCTCTAATACTTGTCTCGTCCCCAATTTAAGGGTAGCTGGTTTGGTCCTCTTCTTTTTTCTGTGTAGTGTTCTCATCCTGACTTGTGATTTCGTCTCCAGTTTCTGCAAAACTGGGATCCAGGAGTCCCACTTTGGGGTAATTTATATGTAACTCTAACATCCATACTATTTTCATACTTTGGATTCTGCCATTTCATTTAGTGATGCCATGCAGTCTCTTCCTTACTAAAATGTCTTAATGATTTTATGGGTACACAATAATGCAATGTATGGGATTGTGTTTGCATATCAACATGTGCAAAGGACCTTCACATTTATGGACGTACCTCTTCTAAAGCAAAAGGGATGCCAAATGCACCCCCCAAAAACAAACCTTGAAGAAACAAGAAGTCATGTTGTTTGAACAAAGGGAAATACATATAAAGTTTTGTGAAGGAGGTGATACATGTTTCTTGAACCACAAAAGGGGTTTGTGAACTCAAGACCATTGTATGAACACAAAAGATTGCTCTATGAACAAGTAAAAGACAATAATATGTGATCTACAAAAATAAACTTGGGTTTCACACTACTTCACCATATCAGTGATGATCAATTGACATAAGGTCAAATTATTAACATATTTTGAAATTAAAACATTTTGGAGGAAAGATAATTAGTTCCCAAACATTGATATTTCATGATCATACATACATACATTGTCCATGAAATCATTTCCACTTTCATTAATTCTAGAAGATGAAATTTAATCTTCACCTATTGAGAACATTAACCTTTCTAACACCCCTACATCCCTTGGCAACCTATCTAGCACCTTTCCCATTTTTTATGTGTCTTTTGATGCCCTATGTTGCCCCAAAAACATTTTTTAAAAGCCTTTCCAACATCCTGCAACAGCCTTCCTAATGGCCCATGACACCCCTTGTGGTTCAAAAAATATATAAAATGTAAAATATTTTTGACCATAGTGCCCTCAATGTCCTCTACATACTTCTTGATGCCTTTAGTGTCTTTTGACATTGTGTCTAGTGCCTTAAACACCCCTCGGTGCCCCCTTTTGCCCCAAATTTTTTTTATCCAACCTAGCACCCCTTATGGTGTTTCCAATGTACCTTTTCGATGCCCTTGTTGTTGCTTGTTACAATTTTGTCATTCCTTGTTCGCACTCCTATCTTTTTGTTGTTCCTCACCATCATCCTCGGTGTTGTTTATATGTGTTTTTGTCATTGGTCAAGCTTAGGCTATCCCCAAACCAAAAGACCCCATCAATTCATTTTTTAATTAAAGATGTTCAAATTCAAAATGTTTGGTAAGTCAACATCCCATCTTGGGATGTCATTTCAGAACCAAGTTAACTAATGGTTGGGTCAAATCTACACTAATTTAAAATTAGAATAAAGTTGAAATGAAAATTATTTTCAATTGACTGAAAAAGAAAAGGCAATTAAAAAGGAGGAAAAAATATTTACACATTCCAAAGAGAGGTTAGTTAAAAGGGGCAAAATAGAATGCACACCCCCAAATCATGTGTCGAGGTGATATTACAATATTGTGAAATGCCACTTCCCATTATATTAATGAATTTAATATTTAGAATGAGTTTATTGAGTTCAACTAATTTCATAAACATATCATTGATAAAAAAATAGTGTAGACTTGTTAATTTTCATAAAAACATTTGATAGATATTTAATTTTCAATGTTGGCTTACAAGTATGTTTTTAATTTGGATTAAAAGGTGTCCACTCATATATTTAAAAAATTGTAAGTTGAAGTTTATTTATTCATTTTTTATTTAATAAAATATTATTGATGTAACTTATATGTTGTTTCTAAATTTGATTACAACCATTATTATTATTATTATTATTATTATTATTTAATTACAATGAAATTTCATATTAGTTTATTTGTGATTTTGATTTTCAATGCAAACCAAAAATTATCATCATGTTAAACAATTCAATGTCACCACTTGTTGGAGTTGTGAATGTTGTTATGAATATTAAACAATATCAAGTGCATTAAAGAATGTATGGATAAAGATTGTGATTTGATGGATTAAAATACACCAAAACATGTTTTTTTTTCCTATGAAATCAAATGTTGAAATTTTACAATTTTACAATTTGCAATCATGATGTGTAAGTCAAGACTTTCAAATTATCACTATAGAATTCATGTTTCAAAACATAAATAATGTATTATTTAAATAATTCATTAAGCTTGCAAATATAATTTTCTAATTAAAAACTAAATCACAAATGCACTTGAGTGAATTATGCACTCTTAAATAATGCCATGCACAATTAATCTTAAGGTTTTCAAGATCTTCATTTGATACATATTGAATGTTAGTTGAGAAAAATGTAATTTATGGTTAACATGCAATTGATTTGACCAAAAGATTAAATATTATAAGAATATAGGATATAAAATCAAAAATTAATCTTTGAACATATTTCAAACTACATTAAAAATGGGTCCAAAGATTCTAATTTTTATTTTTATTTTTTGTGATCAAGTTGTATGGGTTTTTAAAAATTCTTGCCCAATAATTTGCAACCAATTTGCAAACATCGGTGTATTGACCATGAATTGGATCACTTATTTTTATTTTCCTTTTTTTGGCCACCTTATTCCTTTCTTTTATAACAAGTATTTAATTAAATTGATATTAAAATCAAAATTTATGACTTGATGCAACCTATTGGTTGTAATCAATTTCACCTAGTGGGCACAATATTTAACTTTTTTTTTTTATCATTTTTGAGATGAATGTCTTTTTAAAATATGTTTCAATAAGCTTATTGTTAAATAGACATGATAATGGCAACAACAATTGCAAAAAAAACATCAATGTCACAAATTATTTGAAATATATATTTGAACAATAGAAAACATTAAAATTTGATGGGATTTTGATTACACCCCTTTAACATTTTTTTAAAAAATATATATAACAAATTTGTTAGTACTTTTGAATTTTATATACCAAGAAAAGTGTAATCCGCCTAATGGCTAGCAAGTGTTACATGATAGGTTATTGATTAATATTCAAAAAATTACATGAAAATTTTATCTCGTAATTAAATTGATTAAATAATAAAACATTCATTGTGCACCATGATATAAGTCTCAATTTTTTATGTTCACTCAATATTTAAAAAATACAAATTCCATATATATATTTCAATACACACACACACACACACACACACACACACATTGTTAGGGTACTAATTTTGAAGTCCAAATGATATGAGCCAAATTGTACAAAAAACTTGAGAAAGGCTACAAATGCATGTAATAAAATATGAAGGTTCCATTTGATTTGGGATGTTAAAGGAAGGTTGGAAGTTTTTTAAATATTTTATTTGAATTCAGAAGTAAAAAACAAAGTAAAAGTATGTACAATTTATTTTGATTGCATGTACCCCTTTAACTTTTCAAAACAAACTATAAAACATATGTTAGTACTTTGAATTTTATGTACCATAAAAAAATAAAATTGCAAAGTCGCCACAATGTGTGACATTGTATATTATTGATTATGGACATTAAAAAAACTACATGAAATTTTTATCTTATAACTAAATTAATTAAATAATACAACATCCATTATACACCATTTAAGTTTTAATTTATTCTAGTTCACCAATATACAAATGAAATAAGGAAATAGAAATTATATGAACATTTGAATATAAAAATAAATGAATATATGTATACCTCAATATGTGTGTGTGTGTGTGTGTATGTACGAACGTATGTATGTATGTACACATAAATTTCAAAATGTTATATACATGTTTATTAACATATCCTAATGCATTCCATGTGTGATCATGCACAAAAAAATACAAAAATAATAGTGAAAATAATTAAATGATAAAAAATATATATTAATATTTTATCCAAGTCACCAACATCCTTCATAAATTGGCAACATCAAGATTGATTTTAGCTCAAATGAAATAATTAACAAAAATAGTAAATTGACTTTTGTTTGTTGTATTTTTCCAAGTAGGTAAGAAAAATACAACAATCAAAATGTTGATCCATTGTTTTGGATCTACTAAATTACTTTGCAACTTACCATTCTAGCAATCTTCATATAAATATAATTCACCCAAGTTTGATCATTCCTTCATTAGAACCCACCACTAAACTTTGACCATTATGAAAAAACTATTTTCATCATCCTTGATAACATCATTATGTTCTCTTGGCCACACAAGAACAAGTTTAGGATCATGTGGCCTCATGAGAACAAAATCTCCTTTGTTGAAATGTTTAAACAAGGTATACAATGTTGTTTTTAGACGAGGCTTCAAGTTCTTTGACCCATAATAAAAAAACAACAATTAAATCTTCTACATTAGCAATTTCCACATTGTTCAACAACAAAGTTCTAGAAATTTTTGACCTCCTATTACTTGAAGGCCAAAAGTCCTCTAAAAGAATGGAGCTTTTGAAAAGGTTTTGACAAATGCAATAGAACATCCCACCAATACTTCACATATGGGTTCAACTTGTTTGCATAAGTTGCATTTTGCTCATTGTTGTGCTTCCAAAATTTGATGTATTTGGACAATCCAATACTAATTTTCTTTCTCCACATACCTCAATGAATCATTACCCCAAATTAGGTGATATGGAATAGGGCTTTGGATTCAAATATGCAACTTTGGTGATCCATCAATATTAGCTTGCCACAATTCAATTGGAAGGCCATCCTCCACACAAAATATATGAAGGAAATTTTGTACTTATCATAGGCCAATTGGACAAATCAATAAAAAAATATGAAAAGATGCATACCAATATGTCCTACCAAAGTTCTAAGGCTATCAAGTTCAAAAAAAACCTATTACCCATGATTAATTTTTTTGAATCTCTTCAATCAACTAAGGAATGAAGGGTCGTTCATGCAACACTACAAAAGCCTTTATCAAATTTGCCAAAATGTATTTGTTTTTTTCTTTCAACTTTTGACAAATACCCAAAGCATCCGTCAATGTCTTCATGTGTATGACCAATTGCAAGAATCCCCTCCTCAAAAACTTTTCTCATGGTCAACACTTGGGAAAAAATGCTAACAAATGTAAATTCTTATTGTCTTTCACACAACTATCCATTTGAAACAACAATTTTTTTGGCAAAAGCTTGGGACGAATAATTTGTTTTGGAATTCTTAATTCGCATATGCAACACAAACTCCCTTACATCAAACATGTAAACAATGCATTCTATAAGGGTGCTCAAACAAGATATGCAGTTCAGAAATTGGAATTTTTTCCAAAGTTTGAAATAACTACAACAAGGATCTAATTGTAAAATGGGATCATTAGGTCACAACTCATTAGAATATTGTGCATATCTCTCATCCCCATGACCATGTGCAATCATTTTTGGGAGGATGATGGGTAATTAACCGGGCCCACAAATCATTTTATTGGTCACTTGAAACCTCGAGAGTGTAGTTTTTACATGATTAATTCTGTCATGGATCATGCATAGGAACTCATCTTTAGATGGCATTGACTCATATCTCCAAGTATGTTACAAGGTTTTGCATCACTTTTAATGCAAGTTGTGTTTTTTCAACTTCAATTCATATTCTTTCACATTATTGTTGTTTTTTCCCAATTTGGATATAAAATCTTTTAGGGATTCACACAAAGTACATTTTGTAAAAGCAAACCTTCACTTTCACACATACACATTAAAAGGGTGTTTCTTCTTCAACATGTTCATTGCAAATTGAAAAATACCTTCAATTTTTAATTCCTTGTTTATTTTCAAAAATGTAATAAAAAAGGAAGAAAATGAAGGTCTTCAGTAATAAAAGTTTTTAAAATATTTCAAACCCACGACCAAACAAGGACAATTGCACTAATTTTGTAAAAAAAATTCATTCACACAACATTAAAATGTCCCATCTATTCAATAGATATTACTTGATTGCTTCATTATTTAAGATTATTCCAAGTATCAAGCAACAAAACACCACACATCTTGTCTACCATTTCGAATTCCTTTCATTCAATGCAACATTGTATCAACACACAAGTCAATCAAAGATTGAACATTTGACTCCATAGTTTATGTGTACCTTTGTTGCCACGTGGTAGAAATCAACAACCTCACTTACTTTCAAGTTTGTATAACATATATGTCAATTTCAACAAGCCAACAATCTTGTACCATGTAGTTTCACAAATATCTACCTTTTGTATCATGATAAATTTTTGCCACTTCATGTTTCTTCTTGTATGAAACCTTCTTAGAATATCCAAACCATACATTTTATGTTTTTCAAAGGACAAACTACAAAACTCTTATTTAAAAAACAAGGTCTTTTCATGAGGGAAATGTTGCATCAATTCATTGAACAATATGACACTGCATTCACATTATGCACAAACTCTTCTAACAACAACTTATTGATCCTTGAAATTAAGCCTTTGGAGTGATATGCCCCTTCATTTTCTTTTATGAAAAGGGTATTATTTATTCTTCACACCAATTACTCTCTTTTCATCAACGTTAGGTATATTGCTTTCATTGTATGATATGAAAAACTTTTTAAGGGATACCCATCAAGAATGGTTTGCAAGAACAACCACTTCCAAATGGTCATTCTTGCTGATATGTTATTCAAAAAATATAAAATGCATAGTCCCACACGATCTTCACCAAACTGATCGTCAAGAATTGCATCCCATTGGTGACAAGCTATTACATGTCCTTTTGCAACAAATAACCCAACATCATCCAAGGTCACATTCAATTCCTTGCCATTGACACTTATCTTTTATTAGAATATTTGAGTTTCCTTTGCCCATTCCATTATCATCTCCATCTCATTCCTAAAATTAAAAAAAACTCTCCCTAAACTCCCTTCTTCACCCTCTTTAGAGCTATATCTTTTATACATGTCTATTTGTCTCATCATCACCAACCTCATCAATCCTAGCATCGATTTTGTCAACATCATTGAAATCCTCATAACATAAGCTTGAAAAATATGGTTGGTCCTCCCTAAAACAAACTTGTTTCTTCCTTAAATTATAAAAACCTTCTACCATAATAACACTTTGTTGTGATGGGAAAAAAATCCCTTTGTCCATCAACGATACATCATTTTCAAGCTAGAAGCAATCAATTCCAATAAAAAAACCCATAATATTTCACACCTAGTGAAGGGCAAAAAAGCTTTGGCTACTTAAAAAATTCAAACATAGCCACAATTGAAACAACTATATAGTTTTCCACTCTAGAAGCACCATGGAATGGAACTAGTGATAGATCTTTGCACTTCTTTGATTTCTATTTCAACCATTTCACCCTTGCTCAAATCCTAGATGGCAACAATGTCAACATATTTGATTTGTATTTCCATGCCTTTATTGTTATGAATATGAATACAACTTTCAAAACAAGATTATTATTTAGTTAATGAATAGAAGTTAAATCACACAAGCTTTAATCTATACTCCATGTCCACAAAAAAAGTTTGATGGCCACAAGGTGAATCTTTCCAATTCATAATAGATGGACATCCAAGTGGCCATAGGGTGTTTCCTTCCATGTCATATCAAAAATATTTACAAAAGGTCCTTGGGCGACTCCTTGCAATTCATATGGGAAATAACATTTAGGGGCCTCCATGTGGATTCTTTTAATTTCATTTCAAAAAGAAATTCATGGCAGTCGTTAAACATTTCCTTTTGTTTTATTATTCGTATTTTCCCAAAACCAAACAATAATGAAAATGCCTAGTGGTTGCCAAACGTTTCTTCCCAATATTAAATAGGAATGAATTGTTTAATGACCACTAAACATATCACTTTGATCATGAAACCAAATGAAATGCCTACTAGCCATTAGGTGATTCCTTCTACTTCATTATTGGAGAAGAATGCTTAGATGCCACCAAGTATTTCATTCAATTCCATAATTGGAACAAAACATTTGACTGCTAAGCAATTCATTCATGTTTAGTATTGGGGAGAAACCAATATAAGGAATTTTGTTCTTTGCAACTAAAAAATCAATGATTAAATTTTCGAAATGACTACATAATTCATTGTAGTCATAAGATATTACTTCAAATCCTACGTGGAAAAAATTGTAGTCATATATTAATGGTGCATTTGATTAATAGATAATGACGTGGTAATAGGCAAGATATCATTTTTCATTACAAGCTTTCATCCATATGACATGCCTAATTGATGACAAAGTAACATGGATGTTCAAGATGTCATTTGAAAACATGATTAGGATAAGGTCATTTCAAATATGACTAAAAAATAATTATGCAAATGATGTGGAAAAAATGATGTGTCACTACAAAGACAATGTGGTCATATAATTATTTTATAATCATTAAAAAATGACCATCAATAATTTATTATGAGTATAAATGGACATAATGAACTACAACATGTAATGAATTGATTTTGATTAATATTATACATGGGTCAAAATGCACTCAAAGGAGCCACAAGCGTTACTTTACATTAGGACTACATTTTCTTTTCCCCAAAATATTTTTTTCATGCAAATGATTTTTTTAATGATTTCTTTTGCAACTTGTTATGAAAAATGATTAGAATTTCCCCAATATGTCAAAAAAGAATCATGATCATTCCTTAATAATATAAATTTGTAATAATGTACAAGTTTATTGCAAATTTTACATTTTGTTTTGAAAAATGAGAATATTTTGAAATCATACCAAAAACGTTAATTTTAAAAAAGTTGAACTTAATGCAACATAAACTAAAACTTTGTTCAATACATCATGTACATTATAACCTATTTATGTGGTAAAAAAATATTGAAGTTTTTAAGTTTTGAATTTTCAAGTGTACATATTTCAAGAATTTTCAAAGTTTCAAAATTCCACAATTTTGAAATTGTGAATGTTTTTTAGTGTGCCTAATAGGTTATTTTCACAACTTCTATGAATGTCATGTGTCACACAACATTGAAAGGGATATTTGCTTGATTAAAAAAAGTTGCCCACTTCTTGTCCAAATCTTGTTTTTTGGCTAAATTCAATCCCCGGGGCAATGAAACTTGTCAAAAGGTACAAATGTTGTTATTTGTGGATCTATTAGGACCTTCTATGTTGTTTATATGGGGGTGAAAGTTCGAGTCCCTTCCACTTGAGATGTCAAAGCAAATTCTCCTTCCACTCAAGGATTCAATGTTTCAATTGGCCAAGTCCTTTGTTTGCCCATCCATCATCAATCATGTGGCAATTGAATTTTTTTCAGCCATCACACAATTGGTCATTGAACTGAATTTTTTTTGTCACCCTTGGCTTAGTGACTAAATTTTTTAGTTGCTTAAGGGGTTATAACAATTAAAATGGGTCTAGTTTTGATCACCCATAAACATGTTCTAAGTAGCCCGATAGTGCCTTTGACCCTAGGTTGATCAAGGCTGACCTTATACTAATGTGACATAGGGGTGCATCTATGTATAAATGCATCTATTGCATTGTGACGAATGCATGAACATCATAACAACCCTACTTCAAAAATATGTTTTTGTAATGATTAAATAACTTGGACCTCTAACTTGTTTTGTAACATTTACCACATGTGTAAATAATTGGCCTATTCTTGTAAAAACATTAAAATATTTACATATTTAACATGCTCAAATTTTTAATATAGAAAATGAAAATTTACCAAACATAATTTTTTTTGTTAGAAACAACCTTGTCACTTATGTGCGTTATTATGAACATAGGATGAATCATTTAAAAAAACTTGTTTAAGTTAATAATATTATTTTTGGTGAAATAAACGATTATTTTTTATAACAAATTTCCAATCCACATGTTTAACTCGTGATCATGGATTATTATGGTATAAAAATGTTCCTAAATCCAAAAAATTTACAAATGAAAAATTGAAAAAAAAAATTGATAAATATTTAACAACTAATCAAACTAGTATCACAACAAAAAAAAGATACTAGTCAGATACATCAACAAAATGAACATGTCGCAAAAAACAAGAAGCAATTTGTCAATTTCAATATCCAAAACCACCAATGAAGTTCACAAAACTATTATCACCTTTAAATGAACGTGATAATAATCCAAATCTTCATCAAATAGCTTCTTGAATTTTAAAAACATTTGTTGATATGAGATTAATTGTAGAAATTTCATTTGATCAATTCCTTTCAAATTTACAATTAGACGAAAAAACTTATTTATTTGCCTTACAATCTACAATATGAAAACTACCATTAGTTTTGAAATGCAAACCAAATGATATACGAACAAATGTTTTTAATATACATGTAGGACCTTTATGGGAGGCAAATACAAATGCATAATTCATTTTAGATCCATACTCAACAAAAACTTATTGCACTATTTACTTAACAGAAGTAGATAAATCTATCACACAAGAAATCCAAATTATATTAAACAAATCTAAATGTGAAGAAACCAAAACATTTGAACAATTTTAAAACCCTAGAAAATGCATTTTTAAATGCACAACAAATGTCAATTCAACAAGCGGTACATTTATGCTTATCCATCCCATATATCATTCAACAAAATCATTTCAATTTCATAAATATTTGTCAAGAAAATGATAGAACATTTGTTTTATTGTTTCAAAAAACATTAAACAAATTATCTCCAAATTCAATAGACATCCATTGCAAATCATTAATTAAAAAATATACAATAAGAGATCAATCATTACACCATTTTTCTTTAGCAATTGTTTTTTTAATTATGATATTAAATTGTCAAAACAACCTAAACACAATAAAATTATACATTGGGTTTCATTTAGTCTCCATAAAGATCCAAAAAATTATTATAAAAAATAATCAATTTTATTTAAGCCTTTCCATGGATCAAAAAATATTTAAATAGGTTAACATGTTTTATGGAAAGTTTTGTATCTCAATGTAAAAAATGACATTAGATTTTTAAAAAATCTAAATTGTATATTATTTTAACATTTTAAAAAATCATGTTGATGAATGGGATAATAATTTTCAGTCACAAGTACAAGAATACACTAAAAAATATGAAATAAGTGGATGGGAAAATATCATTACTAATGAAATAAATCTTAATGCAAGTAACACCAAAAAATGACATATTTACAAATACCATAAAAGTTGAACTATATGATTTAACATATGAACATTCATGAACATTAAAAAACAATAAATTAAAAAAAAAAATTGATGATGTTTCTCCACAAATGGATGAACGCATTTCATATGAAGAATTTTCAACAAATATTAAAAACCTTAATGATGAACAAAGACTTCTTATAGATGATATTGTATATAAAACAAATAAATATCATTCAAAACCTTTATGCGTTTTCTTAATAGGAGGTGCATGAACAGGGAAATTTTTTACATTGATGTGTATCATACAAAACATGTTAAGGTATTATATAAAAGATATTCCAAATGTTGACCTTTTGAAACCAAATGTTATGAAATTAGTATACACTGGAAAAGTTGCATTCAATATTGATGGTATGACCATTCATGTCGCACTTGCAAGTCCTCTAAACAAAACTTTTAACGAATTCAAAGCATTAAGTGATGGAAAAGGTTATAATTCATAAAAAATTATGATCAATAACATTTATTAGTCATAGATGGGAATTTGTTAGTTGGTAATAGAATGTTAGCACTTATTAATCTTATATTAAAAGTAGAAAAATAAGTTCATAACCAATTTATGGGTGGTCTTCATGTAAATAATGTCATAAAGTTTTAATCAAGCACCTCTAGTTTGAGATTCATGATTTTTTACATAAAAAACTAATGGATTTAACATTTTAGCAAAAACAATTTTGGCATGAACATATTAAATGTTATGTATTACATAACATTAAGAGACAAAATGATGTTCATTTTATTAATATTTTGAACAAATTTTGAACTACCTAACAAGCAAATGATGACATAGATTTCATGAACAATTTTTGTTTAAAACCACTGCCCATAACAAAATTGTATATGACAAAACACCTTTTCAAATTTCTTGCAAAAGATATTCATTTCGAAACATGTCTTTTTCATTTCAAATTATCAATGTTACCATCTCACAAAACTTGTTCCATCATGAATTATTATTTAAAAAAAATATGTTAATGGAATTGTGTGCTAGCAATTATGCAACATTAAATGATATTGTAAATGGTGCAAATGGCACTTTTCAAGATTATACATAAAATTCAGAACCGTTGATTTGGATATATTTTCAAAGTTTAGAAATTGAAATAAATTCTTAAATCCTTTAATTGACAATTGCAAAAATTGAGATTTTTTTTGGCAAAACAATAAATTGATATCCTTCGATGGTTGTGACGGTGACAATTTTTTAGAAGGAAACTAGGCCCAACAAGAATAATTCTTTGCTTTGTTATGCCATCCATGCAACATACAATTACCATATGGAAAATAAACTTAGGTGTAGAGAACAAGAGCAAATTATGACCTAATTTTCAACTAATATAACATTCACCACAATTTAATCTTGGTTTGTGAAGGGGACAAAGATTCCTCTTGTACCTATCCATAAGAGTTCATGAATGCAACCATGGATGGAAAAACAATTGAAAAATGCATCATGTAAAATCTTTTACTCTAACATACATAATAGAAAAAATTACATTTTGCTACCATCAAGAAGACCAGAGCCAACTGATAACAACATCATCATATTGTAGTTGTTTTGCCACAAACTTGATAACAAAAATTGTGCCTCATTTTCTTTCATCAATAATCAGTGGTAGATAAAACCTTAAATTTCATATAACATCATTTACTAGTTTGCATAGGTTGCCCAAGGTTTTTGGCATTTGCCTATTTCCAAACACATATCAACATTTGTTTTGGAAACAAATGTAATTTATTTTTATTAGGGTTTAAGATTTAAAGAACAACAATTTAGGCAAAATTATTTAGGTGCTTGAGGATTCATTTTGGCATGTGTCTTGTTATAGTCAAGGAAATGGTGTTAAGTAAACATGTTATATCTACTTGTTTCCATCTCTCAAAAAGCAAGATGGTTTCTAATTTTGTTAATTGTTTTATGTAGGAGTGCTTTAATTTTTTTAGTTAAAGAAGTTAGAAAAGAGCTTGCAAATGAGAAAGATCCTAGATGTTTCGTAAAAGAGGACAAGGCATTGAAGTCTTGCCAAAAAACATGTTCGGTTCCACATTTTTATCTAGTAAAAATTGTTGTCATGAGAATCTTGATATTGATGTTGATCTCCATTTTTTTTCCTCTTCCCAACTTGTTTATCAAAAGTCACCTAATTTCAGATGAATTCACATCACATGTATGTTCCTTATTTAGGTGCAAATAGATCACATGGCTAGAACTTTAGTGTGCACATTTTGTTCTTTAATTTGGGAAACCATTTAAGGTTTACCCTAGCACCACCAAGTGTTTTCTTGCCATTGTCATAAAGTTTTATTACAAATTTTTAATTGTTTAGTTTAATTTGTGACCATTTTTTTGTTTATTTCATTTTTGTGTTCCATTTTTCTCAAAGTCTGTTTCACCATGCTAAGAAGGATGCGACCCTTGGTGAGGTTTTTTTAATCACCTTTTCATATATTTGTGCATCCTTGATTTCCATAATGAATGTTCATGTAATCAATTGCTATTGATTATGTGATGCAAACCAAGGGCATGCATTTGATCATCGTGCCCAATGTTCTTTATCATTATATTTTGGTCTTCAAGTCAACAAAACATATTTGGATTTCTGTAAATCACTAGGAGAAAATCATGTCCATTGCAACTAGTCTATCTAGTTGTAATTTAATTCTATCAAACATTTTTTAATTATAATCTAATTTTGTCATACACTTTTTAGATACATTAGACAAGTTGCAATGGACACAAATTTCTCATAATGAATTAATCACAATGCATTCATTGACAATCATTAGGTTTTTATCCATTTGTTATGTATTAACTAATTAGGTGTACTTCTTAACTTTTGATTATATCACATAATTTGTAGTATTATTTTTGATTAATTTGTAGCTTGAAGTTCTTTAATGTGGTGGAAATGGTGCAGAAAAATTATTGTTTTACAACAACTTTGGGTTGGGGTCCATGTTCCAAGTCCCATGCAAGATGCATGAAGAGGTTGGATACTAATTGAACAACTACTTTTGGTAGTAATGGCTTCCACCCTAAACCCAAAATACATCTACCTTTTGCCTTTATCATCGAAGACCTATTTCTTGACAATGGTGTATTTTCTATATTATATTCCAAAGTGTGGCCCTGTTCATAGAGGAGGCTTGAACAATGCTAAGGAACAATAAGAAGAATTTGGTTGTTGATGTGGTTTTGAAATCTAATTGTACATTATTGTTTTGTTTGGATGTTATGGCAACGCCTTTCACATACACTAATGTTCTTCTATGGATGTTTTGGTCTTGTTGGATGTAATTCATAGCTTCCTAGTTTTGAAAGATGTGACCATTCAATAACATGAGGATGGAGACTTGAAGCAAAAATTGTGTTGCAAAAAATCATGTGGCAACGAATGTAGGAGGTAACAAAGCTCTTATAGATGCATTAACTTTTCATGTAGATTGTGCATTGATGATCGTCATGGTAAATTTTGATAAGTTTTGATGTGTGTGCACAAATAAGAAATGATACAAAAATATGCATTCATGTAGATGGGTTTAGGATTTAGGTTTTCAATGTGGCATTGAACAACCTATGTGGAGTGCACTTGTAGTGCCATGTATGTAATTTCATGACAACCCAATAAAAATATGACATTTCGCTAGAATAAAACTAATTTTGGTTTTGGTAAATTATGCATCAAAACATAACAAGTGATATTGAGGGGATGTCATTTGTAATTAAACACAAAAAGAGGTAAATATATTGCCCTTGGTTTTATTTTACTCACATTTACTCCCCTATAAGTATTTTATTCCACTAGGCTTGGAATGAACATATATTGACAAAATTGACTATGTTCATAACAACTTGTTGTCGATCACTAAAAAATATAGTGATTCCACTTTAACAAGATTTCACCTAATTCATTAGACAAGTATCCTAGTGACATGTCTACTGAATTGAGCCTCTATGTGTACTAGTGCATGTAATTTTTGATTTAAACAATGATATCGTAATAGAATACCATTTTAACATTATTGTATGGATTTTAAAGGAGTGGTGGATCCATGAAAAATGAACCACCCTAACTTGCAACCACCCAAAAGTGCAAACATCTAAATGAGAAGCTCTAGATCCAACAAAAGAAAAAAAAATTGTTTGAAATTTAAAGGTTTGAACTTGTAATAAATTTTAGTTTAGTCCTTCCATATTAAGCTACTTGTTTTAAATGCAAATATAAACTGTAGAAAACATAACATTGTATAACACATGAAAATTTCCATTATGAATTGAAGTTGATTAACTCATAGTCCAAATATTGTCTTTATTGGCATACTCTTCCATTTTTTTTGTTTTAGCCATAAATTTCAATTTGGCATATGAATCCCTTTTTAGATTTGCTTTTAAATCAACCATATAAACTCCTTTGGTTCTAGAAAATTAGTTTTGAAATACAAAAATTTAAACTCAAAAATTAAAAAGATTGTATAATTAATAGTTTGTTTTACCTTACATGATGGGCGTGTTTTTTTTTGGGAAACAAATGGATGAACTCCATTTTTTTTAAAAGGTCAAGTATAATACAAGTTGGGATAGTAATCCGCCAACACAAAAAAAAAACATTACTTAGGTCTTAGACTTTAAAGTTGACCAAAAATAGACATTATGTTTAATTTCAAGATTTGTTATTATACTTATTCAGTTACTTGTTCAAACTTAACCCAAAAATTTTCATATCTAAAACTTTGATGAAATATTCAATTGCCATAATAATCATCACATCAATAACACATTTATGCCTCCATATCAACAAAATCCTTTCCATACATGTCAAACATGCAAAACCTAGGTCATTTCTTCTTTACTAAGGTAGTTTTTGTGGGATTTTAAAAAGGCTTTGTTTTTACGGCCATGTTGGTATTTTTTCAACTTTAAATACTAAAAAAGATACCATTAAAATAATGATTTAAAACTTATATTTTACATCATGTTTTCATATATTAAACTTGCCATATTCCCATATTGAATAATTAAATTTCACATCATTTATTTGAGAGTTTATACTAAATTTCAAAGTGGACATCTATGGGTACTATTTTATAGTATCTCAAAAGGATTAAAACAAGCTAATTAAATTCATAAGCCGAGGTAATTGGAAATTCCATTTAACTTTATGATCGTCTTTACCACATAAGGTGAAATGGCTAGAACAACACCATTTGACTAAGTGGTTAGTGGGAGGTACTGTGGCCACCAACTAAAATGTCTTGTCACAATCTAGTCTACCACTAACCATTATGCCATCCATAATAATTTGTCATAGTTTGAGTAGTTAGATGAAATTCAATTGTCAAAAATCCTTTCATTGTAGTCAATCCATTCACAAAAAGTGAATATAATTAAAAATTTACAAGATGTTGACCCATGGCACTAATTATGGGGTGCCACATGTAATTTCCCTTATTTTATGGTCTGAAATTATTCAAAATATAAAATTGTGAATTAGGATTTAGATGTTTTAAAAATGTTTACACATGGAGTTGAAAAAACGAATCATGCATTTGCACATGGCATGAACTATGGGTTTGTGGGGGTGGACAATTGTTAATTGTTAATCAATGGTCAACCACGGTTTAAAGTTTTGTTTAGGGCTTTTAAATTAGGGTTTTGAAAATTGTCAATAGTTTACATTTTGAAATGTTTTGAATGTATCACTTGCTGACATGTGGCATGAAGTGTGGGTTTGTGGGGTGGACAATCGTTAATCGTTAATCAATGGTCAACTACGGTTTAAGGTTACTTTTAAGGCTTCCAAATTAGAGTTTTGAAAATTATCAATAATTTACATTTTAAAATGTTTCAAGCATACCACTTGTTGACATGTGGCAAACATTTTGAATCTTGATGGATTAAGAAAATTTAGTTGGGTGAATGCACATTAAAGTGGACCAAAATAACACATGTAAGGTCCATAATTTTACTTTTCCAAATTTTTTAATTCGAATGTTTGGTGTTTTGGGAATATAAAATTGTAAATGTTAGCAAGACCTCAAACGAATAGCTGGAAAAGAACACATGTCAAGCCATGGCTTATTATTCTTATGTCACATGTTTATTCATAAAAGGTGAAAATTATGAAAATAATATTAATACATTTTACCCCTAGAAATACATAAAGGAATACATGTGGCATTTTGTGAATGCCATTGTATTCAGACAACATGGGTTGATAATACACATTATAAAATAATTAATATATTTGATTTAATGACCAAATTGTTTGACCCTATATGAAGGTGACATTCTCCATGATTATAGTTGTAGAAGTCATAGTCATATCCATATTTACAACTAAATCACAACAATGACTAGGTGTCTTAAGTGATGTAACCTAATTAACTAACTAATCATGTAGTCATGGATGTCCTAAACAACTAGTGACCCACTCATGGGTGTAGTCATAAATTCATGATTTTGGCATTATGATATATATGGAATATTTACATCGGGTCCTATTATTATGGACTTTATTATTTTTGTTACATGGACTTTTTTACCATTTAACTAATGATGCCCCAATATTTTTATTAAAAAATATAAAATGTACTTTTGTGGAATATGGTTATAAATAAATAAAATCACCTAACTATGCATTTTCCTTAGAAAGTAGAAATAAACATTGAATTTATGATTATTCTTTTACTTGTAAATGGGTGATGAACAAAACTTCAACATTTTAGTTTTTTTTTGGACTTTGTCAATGGAGAAGGAATCCACTTTTTAGATCTCCAAGTTTAGTCCAAAAATTATATTTAACAATTTGAATAATTTCCCTTTGCTACACGAGATTTTCAAATTTGTAAATTGTCCAATGATTTTTTTTGATAATTATCATAATATTTTTCAAAGAAAAGGTTAAAGCCCCATAGCCATGATAATTCACGAAATAAAGATGAAATGATAAAACTAAAATGATACATGTCCAACTATACATTTTAGAATTGTCCTCCCTGTGTGGACTATATTCATTATAACACACAAAATTAAACATCATATGAAATTAAACATATGTAAATCATAAGACATAAGAGGGGGAAAGTTTTTATCTCTACCTTAAAAGAGAAATCTTACAATTGAAACTTATACAGGAAGGTATGGGGTGGCAAATTGTGTCATTTTCTTGACCAAATTATGTGATATAATCTTCCAATGACAATCATACGCACATAATAATGACAAAATTGCGTTTGTTGAACATTATTATTTATAAAAAAATTATTGAATTGATCACCTTAGACTTTAATGTCATGGAACACTACTAGGAGATGCGGCCCAAGTTCACTAGGCATTTCACTAGGATTTTGAGTGAACTAGGACAGATTCACTGTATGAAATCATGGTAAAACATGTTAACCCCTAGTGACCGGGGACCGGTCGAGAGGATAGGTCAATTAAGCTAGTGAAACAAGATGACAAAAAGTGATGCCCAAATTTAGGTGGAAATTACACCTATTAGTTAAATCAACCTACAACACTAGTCAATTAAGAGGGTTTTTTCACCAAGTGTGGTT
>Ga0209208_10003531_pt1 | contig 22364 bp, 18 predicted proteins | sample S1TSphfallax_3_FD_187694 | JGI IMG/M metagenome (GOLD analysis project Ga0209208, IMG submission 187694) | Host-associated microbial communities from peat moss isolated from Minnesota, USA - S1T2_Fd - Sphagnum fallax MG (SPAdes) (version 2) | ecosystem: Host-associated > Plants > Peat moss >...
CAACCTGAAGGTGGGTCCTACCAGAAGAGCCACTTTCCTCTAACCCTAAACCTAGAAACCCTAAGTAGGCACTACTCGCTACCATAACACACTATATGTTATGGCTAACACACATATGGTCATGACAACTTACATAGGCCACCAACCTACTACATGAGCTATGTAAATAGCTATAAAAGTTAAGTAGGCTACTTAATTATCACATGAACCCATTTTTTGGTATATCATGGGACCAAGGGCATTTTGGCAATAAAATTTTCATTAGTGAAAATGGTGATCATCCAAAGTTAAAAATTTGAATAAGGTCTCTAAGAGACTTTTATTAAACCAAGTCCTTCAAAGATCCTTTCTTCATCATTAATGTCATTAGAGCAAAATCTTTCTATGGATCAATTATTTAGGCTTTGTCAAAAGGTGTTTTCTATATTGTTTTGAGGGTTTTTCAAAAGGTATATTTCGATATTTTTTTTAAGGCTCTCACAAGTGCCCTTTGGATGATTTTGGAAGGATTCTTTTAACTGGGATTTTGGCATATTTATGTTTTTTCCTATCCATTCATTATATTGTTATTTAAAGTTGAACAATGTTCTTTTTAGAATCATTTTTCATTGATGAACAATATGGATGTTTTTTCAAGCACCATCGACATTTCTAACATTTTTCAAGATGTAATGCATTAGATGTTGAAAAGATCATTGATGGCATGGATGTCAAGGCTTCCATGTTTTTCTAGGTGGTCTCAATTGCTATTGCTAGCTTGGGGGAATTTTTCATATTAAGTGAAATGATGTCAAGTCTTAGCTAGATAGTGGATTTGATTGTTGGTGTTTATGATGTACTAATGACATTTGGACTGTTCCAAACCTTGACAAATTTAACTTTAGTCGAATTCAAAAAGTTGGTGATGTTAGTCATGCCAACTATTGTCAACCATGTGAAACATTGTGTGATTTTTCAATTGACCATGGAAGTTGACATCGCAACAACACCTCTTGAATTTCATTCTATATCTTGAGCATGATAATGTGATCATGCATGATGCATTCATGTGGAATTGTTTCAAGTTTTTTGTGTGCGATGATACAATTTTCATTTCATTATGTAATAATGAAGCTATTGTGAACGAGATTCGATGGCCAACAATAGAAGAGAGGGTTACATTGGCTATTAGGATTTGAAATTTCCTAGGTTGCACCAGGTTCATTGATAGAAACTTGGTTGAGACTCGCAAACCATGGAATAATATGGCACACTAAACTTGGTTCAATGAGTGGAATTTTTTTTTTGGTGTAACCATTTTGTCATCAATCATCTTTAATTGAACTATAACTTCATCGCATAGTAGATGAATCTTTTCGAAAAAAAAATTCATTGGAAATCCATGTTTTCAACTCCTTTGACATCTTTCACAACCAATCCTTTAGTGTCTCTTTTTAGAATGGAAAGTCCAAGTATTGTCATAGACATTCTTCCACATTGCATTAAGAATTAGTTGGGTAACTTGTTTTCTCCCCTTATTGTATTGCTTGAAATGAATATTGTACATAACTGCCATGGAACCAAGGTCCATCAATGGTCTATTGGGTGGGTTTTTTTGAGCTTCCTTCGTCTTCCAATGTGTTGCCAAATAAAGGTTCAAATTCTTTTAGAGGTGTGTGTCAATCACTTGCTTATGACTCCATGAAAAAATAAAATTTGCCATGCCTAATGGACTACTAAAAAAAGAAGTTCGGGTACTTTTTCTTGTGTTGGTGCAACCTCCAAAAATTGATGCACAAGCTTGATTTTATTTTTTTTGTGTTCCTACAACCTTTGAAAACTAATGCATTACTACAACCTTTAAAATCAAATCGCACCCACGACCTTTGAAACCTCCTTTTCTTTTTCCAATGCAAGTTGCAAAAATCAATCTGCCACAATCTAATGCCACGACCTAATGCTTTACCACAACCTTTGAAACTATATTCTTTCCTTCCAATGAGTTGTTGAAACCTTTGACTACCTTTTTTTTTTCCCCATCACCTCTCTTCTCAACCCCCATCCTTTTTGACATTTGTCACAACCTTAACGTTGTTTTTCTCTCCTACCCCCTTCATGTCATCACAACCTTTGCCTCCCTCCCTTTTTAAACCCATTTTCTCTAATTGTTGCCACAATCGTGGCCTCTCTTTCTTTTTTTTCCTCCCTTCTTCTTTGACTATTACCACAACCTTTGCCTCGTTCTCCAATCCTCTTCTTCTTTGAGAACTCCTACAACCTACCACAACCTTGGCTTCTATCTTCAACCCCTTTCCTCTCTTAAAGTTGTCACAACCTTCATTCCTTCCTTTGACCTCTTCCTCTTTAATTGCTACCACAACCTTCACTTCTATCTTTGACCCCTTCCTTTTTAATTGCTACCACAACCTCTCACTTTAATGGCCTAAAATTTCTTGTGTTCGCACATGCTCTCAAACAACAAATTCGGAGTGCCTCCAAAAACTTGGTATTTTGAATTTCATCCCACCTATTTTTTTCACTTGTATTACATTCACTTGTAGTCATAAGAGTTGCCTTTTCTTTTGCATGAACTAGTCGTGTAGGCATCAAGCTTTGCACATATTTCTATTGCATAAAACATTTAAATAATTTAAACGTCACTCATTCTTCACCCAATTTGCCAACCTAGAAAATGACTTACACTATGAAAACCCATGCCCATACAAGTTAATGGGATTAAGAGCATTTCCAATAAATGCTTCAATATTTGACCTTGCAAAAAAAAAATTCACATCCAAGTAAATTAATTAATTACTTTATCGCAATCCCACCCATCAAACTAGAACAAGGTGTGCAAATAGGTGGGGGACTACTAATTACAAACAATTAAAGCCAATCCTTATAGCTAACCAATGAAAAACAATCATTTTGATTTTTCATGTCTCTTCTAACCATGCCATAATATGACCATTTTGCAAGCCAAACTCATATATTGGCTTAGAAACATCACATTCTTGCATAGCTTTCTCCAAATTTTGGTGTGTAGTAGTGCCATCACTAAAGTTGTTTTGAACATTAGTAGAGTTGCTCTAAGCCCACTCCAAATGCAAAGGAATTTTTTCCAAAATGCTTTAGGTACAAAACTTTACAACAAAATAAAACCAAGGATTACTTTATAGATATAGAGTTCAACTAATTAAATTTATTTTTTAAGTATAGAGTTTTGTCCACTTGTCAACTTTTTGAAAAAAAAATCAACTTGCATACCTACCTAAAGAAATTAACTCTAGGAGTAAGAGTGTTTTTTCATGATTTTAATTTCAATTCCAAATCTACCAAAAGGCTAATTTTATAATCCGATTCTTCTTTGGGTTCCAACAAAAATAAATAAATAAATGATAACTTAATTTCAAGTCATAAAAACTTGACCCTAAACCCTCAAATTTAACACTCCAAATTTAACACTTCATAACACTAGAAGGAACCGCCCAAAAACCCACAACATTTTCTTGGATTTTTCATGAAAATTTTGAAATTAGTTGGGGGTGCCTCACAAGTCCAACTTAATTTTTTTTTTTTTTACAATGAGTGAATTTGATTCGCCCAATGCAAAAAAAATTGAAAGTATGGAGGCTCCCCAAAATAGAAGATTCTATGGAAAAATGTAGTGACTCCCCTTTTGGCCCAGCTATATAGGTGAGAAGGGGAGGACTTTGGGCAAAACATATGGGGTTAAAGCGAGGTGCTATTATTGGGAACACCCTTGGGGAACACATTGGGAACCTAGGGAACGTATTGGGAACTTGATGGGAACTCATTGGGAACTTGAAGGGAACATGTTGGGAACAAAGGAAAAATGAAAAAAAACCAAATACGGTGGTAACCGGTTCTATAAGGGCCAATTCAAGAGTGAAACAAGGGTTGCCCGAAGTGGATTTTATGTTACAAATGGAAGCCAGTGTGGGGGTGGGTATTTGATTTTTTTTGTGATACCCGTCAATTTTGAGTGCCCATTTGAGAACCTTCAGAATCAAACAACCATCGGTTTTGGATATTTGAGAACCTTCAGAATCAAGGAACCGTCGGTTCTGGATATTTGAAAATTTCCGGAATCAAAGAACCATCATGGATTCTGGATCTTTGAAAATGGTCAGAGTCAAAGAACCTCCGGTTCTGGATATTTGGAAATTTTCAGAGTCAGACAAACACTGGGTCTGGGTATTTGAAAAAAAAAAGAATCTCAGGTTCAAAAAAGAGCCTCCAATTGTGGGTTATTTCAAACAGTTCAAATAACCGCCGGGACTCAGGAAAAGTAGGTGAATAAACAACAACACTTGGTTGGCAAATAGGAGAATGCCACGTTGTCTTCCAAGTGTGTCACAAATAGAGGCCCCTGCAAAACTTTGTCCATGAATGGAATGCCAACTGTCATTAAATGCATGAAAAATAGCATCATTAAAAAAAAACCTATATAAATTTAAAGCCCTTAAGCTTCTTTTTGGCAAAATTAAAAAGGAAAAAAAATGCAAAATGCAAAATGCAAAATTCTTTATGGCAAAACGTGCAAACGTGTTTTTTTTAATAGCCAGATTTTGAAGAAAAGAAAAGAAAAGCAAAGAAATTGTTTAGCTTTTTTTTAGTTTCCAATTCCATATCTAACTTCCGAACTCCAGTAAATAGCCAAAAATATAAAAGAATGTAAAATTTATTATATGCATATCTTGTTTATAGCCAAATTTGGCCATGCTTTATAGGTTCTGCCAAATTTATCAATTTGTGTAATGGCAATATAAATATGGAACATTTACCCTATCCAGAAGGTTACCTAAGGATTATAATATTTTAAATACCTTGGCAACTTTGACCCATCTCTGCAAATAATAATAATAAAAAATAAATAAATAATCATTTTGACATATAAAATATTCTTGAAAATTCAATATTCTACTTCACAAAATTTTATTCTTTTGAATTTTGAATTAAAAAAAGAAAACTTTCAAAACTACTATTGAAAAATAATAGGTCAAAGAAGGTGTGCTGCTGTAAACAAATAGTGTGTGGACATCTGTCAGGCTCTAGAAAAGGCCACCTCATCATGCCTTGTCAGCTTAGACACTAATTATATTATCTGGGAAAAATGTTGAAATTTTCAAAAATAGATTTTTGAAAGAAATTTTGAATTTCTAAGGAATATGAAGAATCTTGAAAATATTTCGGAATATTTTTTCCCCACATGGTATCTTCAAAATTAATAGATTATTCAAGAGACATGTGTTGAAGCTGCCCTTCTACTCGGGTAATTAGGGCAAGGTATTTTTTTAATTTTTTGGGTGCAATTTTGTGATGTAGATGAAGTGGTTTAGCCAGATTTAGAAATTTTAAAAAATGAAAGTAAAAGTAAAAATTAGGATAGAATCTAGCAATTTTTCAAAATAAAAATAAAAATCGAAATTTGATGACTAAAAAATCATAAAACACTAGATTTTTGCCAATTTGAATTTTGTTTTTCACCATTTGGCGACATTTTGCCAAAAAAATACCACACTAAAATATCCCAAATTGAACTGGCAGATTTGAACCCGTCATCATCTGGTGGTTCCATGAAATATGGCGACCCCTACCCTACTAGGATCAGAAATAGTGACTAAATATGGCGATTTCTTTAATTCAATTTTCTTTCCAAAAAAGGCGCTTTTCTTTAATTTAAAAAAGGCGAATAAGCGGAAGATTATTCCCCATTTCATTTATGTTTTTGGCCGTAGCCAAATTCGCCAAAAGAAAAAGAAAAAAACGCTGACGTGAACCCAATTTTCTGCTGACGCAACAGAACTGCACCTGGATTTGGCACCTGGAATGCCTAGTGTATTCAGTTGCGTGTTTCTCGTCATCTTTTTATTTGGTCCCGTGTTTGGTCCTCTGTTTTGCGCTTGTATGAGGAGCTTGCTTTGTCTCTCTGGTTCGCGAGCTCGGGTTGCTCTTGAGCGTGAATTTTTTGCGATTTTGTAAGGAAGTTTTTTTTTTTCAGATTTGGGTGAAGCGCAAAACGTTTTTTTGTAGATCTGTATTATTATTTTTTTTGGGGGAATTTTTTGTGAATTTTTTTGCAGCTGTGAGCGTGAGTTCGAGCGATGGCGAAGCCGGGCTCGTGGGAGGAGATGGAGGAAGGCGGCGGTGGCAGAGGCGGGAGTGCATCGATGCAGAAGAGGTCAGATCCTTCAGATCCTACTAGTGTAGTAGCAGCAGCAGCAAGAGCTGCAAAGCTGAATGTGGATGCACCAAATTTTACGTACAATCCTGCAGCCACAGCTTTCACTCCTTTGGTACACTTTCCTGCCGCTGCTGTTGCTGCTTCTGTGCCGCCGCTGCATGTCCCCCCTGCTGCGTCTTCCTATTTTTACCCTGTGACTGCAGTCCCCTCCCAGCCCCAGCCCTACTTTCCTCCTGCTGGATTTCCTACTGTGGGTGCACCAGATTTGCAACCTGCATACCCAACTCCCTTCATACCTGGTGCTGCCTCATCTGCCTTTGCGCCTCTGGCTGACAAGACCTGGGAATCACGGCAGACGACAACAACAACATCCCATGACCCACATTCGGAGGAGCAAGTGAAGAACCCATCATCTCAGATGGCGGAGACCATGGACTTGGATGTGGATCATAAGAAGCTAGTTGCAGCAGCAGCAGAGGAGGAAATCTCTCCACCACCTGCAGAGGAGAAGAAGCATGCCACCACACCTTCCAATGGTACCACTGTTGCAAGTAAGACCAGTTCTTGCAATTCTTGCAACTCTTTGAAGCCTCACAGAATTCTGATCCATTGGGTGTCTGCTGGCTTGATCATCAGCTTTGCAGAAACTAGAATCCAACAGTGGGTCATTTTCTCCTTCTTTGAATTCCTTGAGTTGCAAAGAGATTTTTGCCACATAGTAGCATGTTGTTAGGATGATGAATTTTGTGGTGAGGAGCTTGTTTCTTGAGACTGGTGTTTTTCGGTTTTTTTGAAGATGGGTTGGTGTTGTTGTTGTCCATTTGGTCAACCTTTTTTCTCAATTGCAGATAGAAAAGGACAAGAAGAACAAGCCCTGGATGCTGCATCCAATATGGTGAACCTGAAGATTGAAGATCCTGAGCTTGTTCCAGGTATTTTGAGCTCTTTTGTGGGCTATGGGCATCAGCGTTTTTTTTCCTTCAATATTGTGATGTAGCCACAGCCACTGCCAACCATCCACAAGAGGAAAGAGCCAAATTTGGCTACAGGTCAGAGAGGACAGTAGGCATTTTCTAGAATCCTGCCATGTTTTGGTGACCTCCAAGTACCCAGTGTCCAAATGTGGTGGCTTTCATGTTTCTCTCCTAAGAATGTGGCTACTAAAAGGCATCTAAAAGGAAATTTGTGACAGTAAAAAAAATAAAATGTGTTGCATAGATGTGAAAATCTCGCACAAAAGAAATTGGCTGATGGGCATCATGGATCTGTGCAGATCTCTCATATATTATTGTAAATTCAGCTGTATATGTCTGTCTCCTGTGACCATTTTATTTTTTATTTTTCTCTTTGCAAATTGTGTGAATTGCAGTATGATCAATTATAGAGATAGAGAGTCATTGTTTGCATGCCCATGTGGTTATTAACAGTAGGTAACCATTTGGCTTACTTTTGCAGCAGATGGGCAGGGTCATCACACTACAAGCTCGACTGCAGAGGAAGAATGTGAGGAACTGACCCATGAAGTGGAGTCTGGGAACAAATTGGCCAAGGATTCAGAGGAAGACAAAGATGAGGATGATACTAGGCAGCATTTGAATGTTGTTTTCATCGGCCATGTTGGTAAGAACCCTAAATCTTGCTATGTCTATGCCTTTGACATTCTTAGATGCTTACTCATACAGGGACAAGCTAAAATGAAATGAAGCTTGTGCTGCCTCACTCACAAGCTTGTTGTAGCATGAATGAAGATACTAGAAACTTTTTCGTTTTTCTTAGCTTTTGTTAGTTGTGTGGCAGCCAACATCACGACAAAGTCTCTTTCTGTTTGTGTCAGGAAAAGAAACAGAAAAACTCTGGATGCAGATTTTGTATGATGATTTGCCCTAAATTTGTTGATCTAGCCAGCATCATCATTGCCAAGATTTTTTTTTTCTTTTTTTCTTTTTTTCCCTCCTGGTTTTCTATGGTCTTTAGGGTCGGGAACCTCTTTTCCTTGTTTTGTTGATATGTTGTCAGATGAAGTCATGATAACCTTACCATCAGTTATCACTCAATTCTGTCATATGATGTAAATGGTAACCATGGAGACATTCTCAGTATTTGAGGAAGACATCAAAAGTGAAGCAAAGTGATGAATTGGGTGTGAATTGCAGATGCTGGGAAGTCAACCATTGGAGGACAGATTTTGTATTTAAACAACATGGTGGATGAGCGTACAATTCAGAAGTATGAGCGTGAGGCCAAAGAGAAGAACAGGGAGAGCTGGTGAGTCTAGACATTTCAGCGGCAGCTCCTGCTGCTGGGCTAGAGCAGTTTTTTCTCAATGCACAATTGTTGTGTGGGAGTCCCTAAACCCTAAACCATGCAACCGAGGGTGAAGGCTGTTTTGAAAAGCCAAAGTAATCAAGCTGGCTGGTATAGAACCTGAGAGTGTTTTTTTCTTTTTTCTTTATTGCTGTATGAACAGGTATATGGCATATATCATGGACACAAATGAGGAGGAGCGTGCTAAGGTAGATTCTGCAAACCCAATTGGTAGAGAGGGTTAGTGCCTAAAGGGGTTTCAGAACTTGGGTTTCTCTCAAAGAATTAATCTTTTGTTTTTTTATTGCTAACATTTTGCTACACTGGTGACGGTTGCAGGGCAAGACAGTGGAAGTTGGCAGAGCACATTTTGAAACAGAGAAATCTCGATTCACCATTCTGGATGCCCCTGTAAGTGATTCTTATATCCAGTCTTTAAGAAATTCTTGGTGGTTTTCATTATGAATCCTGTATTGAAAAAATACCCACTTTCAATGGCACATTTGGACTTCTCTTCTCTCCCTTTCACTGTACCTGTCTGGAACTTGAAGTCTGTACCAAACTTTAAAACCCTTCTTCACAATTGCAGGGCCACAAAAACTATGTCCCAAACATGATCAGTGGTGCATCACAGGCTGATGTTGGAGTGCTAGTGAGTTCTCTATCAATCCTGGTCAAGTTTTGTTGTAACTTTTATTTTTGAATGAGTAGGATTCTCACTGGAAGCAAAAATTATGCTTTCTTTTTGCAGCAAATTATTTTTTGGGTGCATATTCCAATTTTTTTTTCTGTTTTTCACAAGCAGGTGATTGCAGCTAGGAGAGGCGAGTTTGAGACAGGTTTTGAGAGAGGAGGTCAAACTCGGGAGCATGCACAGCTTGCTAAGACACTTGGTGTCTCCAAGTTGTTGGTGGTGGTGAACAAGATGGATGATCCCTCAGTTCAGTGGTCAAAAGAAAGGTGAACAATCCTTTTGTGATTCCCTCACACTTGAACTTTCGAAAGTGCGATTGATGGTGGGCTAAATGGGTGAATGTGTATATGCACTGGCATCACTGCTCATTTGATGGCTCAGCCATAAGGGCAACAGCACTGACATATGTGTTCCGGTTGACAGGTTTGATGAGATTGAGAGGAAGACTGTTCCCTTCTTGAAGTCATGTGGCTACAATGTTAAAAGAGGTCAGCTTCTTTGTATATCCTTGATGTGGATTTTTCCAGTGTTGGGCAGCTCTTGACTTTTATGAAGAAACTCCAGTTGTGGTTCTAAAAACTAAATGAGAGCAGTTCTGGTTCCATAAAAAAAGGAAAAATTTGGGTTCCAGTTCAGTTCCCTTTCTAAGAATCTGACCTGGTTCCAGGTAACCTGGAGACCAAAACTGGTTCTAGTCCTTTTTCTCAAAAATCCTGCTCTGGTTCTGGTTCTGAAAAAGCTGGGAACCTGGTTCTGGTTCTGAAACCAGTTCCAAAAATCGGACCCAGTTCCACTTCAGTTTCTACTAAATGGAACTGGAACCAGCAGTTCTAACTGGAACTGCCCAACACTGGTTTTTTCCTTATTTGATGTGTAATTTAGGTCTGAGTTTTAATGGTTGAAAGCATTGACACTAATTGCCTTTTGAGAGGCCAATATGGTAGTATCTTTCTTGTGGCTTTGCTCAGATAATTATTGATCACTGCTCTTGTGCAGATGTGCAGTTTCTTCCAATATCAGGGCTTTTGGGGCTCAACATGAAGGAACATGTGCCAACAACAGTGTGTGACTGGTGGGATGGACCTTGTTTATTTGAGGCCTTGGATGCTGTTGAACTTCCCGAACGCAATCCTAAGGGCCCTTTCAGGTATCTTTGTTTCTTCTTTTTTGGTATGTATTGTTGGATTGTCTTTGTGCAGTTCTTCCCACTAGACATGACTCTCTTCTTTCTCTGTCAATATGGCTTTCTTTCCTTTTTTTCATGTGTTCAGTGTGCACATTCAGTTAGCCTACACTTTCTCCAGTTCTCAACTGCATGACAAATACATGCACTTGTGACATGTTTGCAGGATGCCATTGATTGACAAGTTTAAGGATATGGGCACAGTTGTGATGGGCAAAATTGAGTCGGGCAGTGTGCACAGAGGAGATACTCTCATGATAATGCCCAACAAGGTGGGATTTTTGATCTGGGGACATGTAGTAATCAATCCTCCTTCCTCTTGCCTCTGGAAATGCGACCATCAAATGATAGCAAAACTTTTTATGTTCTGAAAGGCATTTTTGCAAGACCTTTCAAGTTGCACTAATATTTTTCTCAACTGTGCATCTATCTTTAAATGATTTTGGGTTGCTTCCATACAGTGTGAATAGTTGTCACAAATCATCTTTTCCAAGTTAGGGCCCACTTCTGGAGTGAGGGGTTTAGGGTTTAGGGCCCAACAAAATTAGGTTAGAGACCACCGTTTGAGGTGCTGCCTTTTGTGGGTGTCACCAGGTTGTGCATGCTACCTCTCTACTTTGACTGCTTGCTTGGTGGACATGGTTTATATATTTCTTTGTTTTTTTTAACCTGTGTGGGAGACAGGCTATAGTGAAAGTTGTCACTGTGTATCAAGACGCTGATGAGGTTGACTATGCAATGCCTGGTGAAAATTTACGGATTCGATTATCTGGTGTTGAGGAAGAGGATATTTCCCCAGGGTTTGTTCTCTCAAGTGCGAGTGAGTATTCAATTTCCCACCCTTCCCTTGTCAAGAATTGGGTTTGCTTGTAAAGCCCTTTTTTGGTGGCATTGAAGTTCCATCCCTTTTCCTGAAGTCTGTGTGGCTGACTGGCCTCAGGTCATATCCTTTTCTGTTTTGTTTGAACTTATGCCTTGTGGAGGTGTGTTCAGATCATTTACATTTTTTCTGCAAATCTTGCAGGGGACCCAATACCAACTGTTTTGGAATTTGATGCACAGCTGCAAATACTGGAGCTGCTTGACCACAAGGTATGAACCAGCCACTCTGGATGGCATCCTTCATAGACCTTCCCAATGATGTTGAAGCTATTTGAAATTAGAGTGAAGAATGCTGACAATCAGGATTTTCTCATCTTGTTCAGCTGCATTCCTTGTAGTAGCTTCTGAATAATTGCACAAGGTGCATGTTGGCAGGCAATTTTCACAGCAGGCTACAAGGCTGTGCTTCACATTCATGCCATTGTGGAGGAGTGTGAAATCGTGGGTCTTCTACATCAAATTAATCCCAAGACTAAGAAGCCTATCAGGAAGAAGATCTTGTTTGTCAAGAGTGGGGCTGTTGTGGTTGTCCGCATCCAGGTTCGTATAGTGATGATCAACAATGGAAGTGGTTGACCAGTGTTTTTCTGTGAACATTGCCACCAAACTAGTTGGATTTCAAAAGGTTCTATCACATTGGGTGTTCTTTGTTTGGTCTATGACTTTTCATGGAAGTCCCATTAGTGTGAAAATCTGGTCAAACTGCTGCAAAGTCATGCAATCTATCAGGAATTGAGCTGCAATGTCTCAGAAACTGCTCCAGTGTGCTGAGTCCTAATTTCATGATGGTCTTCTGTAGGTCAATGAACTGATCTGTGTTGAGAAATTTGAAGATGTTCCACAGCTTGGACGCTTTACACTTCGTGATGAGGGTATTTCCAAATTCCCAGTCTCAGATGCAATGATTACTTTGAGCCTGGCTTAACATTATTTATCAGCTACTTGCAAACTGGGTTGCCTTTTCAAATGAGTGGTTTCAGCATCAGGCAGCACATGGATGGTACATTTGATATTGATTTTAGGTCAAGAGCTTATGGTTGTGCACCTGGAAATTGCAGGGAAGACAGTTGCAATTGGTAAGATTGTGAACTTCCCCAAACTTGCTGGTACCCAGCACTGATGCCGGCATTCCTGATGTGCTGCACCAACCCATTGTCAATCCCACTACCTATGGTACATCTGCTTGCCAGCCCTAATTATTGATTGACTTGCAAATAAACAAAATCATGTGTCCCTTCCAGTTTTTTCATCTGTAGATTTTCCTGAAGTATGTCCATGTTTAGGGTTGAGGGTTTAGGGTCCATGTTTTGTTTTGCAGCAGTGTAGATCTCTCTGGCCGTGTCAAGGATGGTATGTTAGTGTTAACTTTCAATAGCCACTAATATTGAAAAAATTGTAATTGCAGGAATGATACAAGGGTTCCAGAGGCCTTTGAGGATGTAAATCCGTAAATGCTTCAACTATACATCAAAATCAAAAATGATGAAGTAAGTCCTTTCTGAACCAGGAGGGCCTGTTTTTCTAACTCTCATGACAAGTGGTAATACCACAAATTTAAAATTGTGGTATTACCGAGCTTTTGCCAAAGCTATGGCTGAGTCTCGGGTCATAAGATTGTCATAGAACCAGTGCTGCTCTGAGATCCTGCAGTATTATCCAGAGTCAAGAAGGTAGCCATGGCATGGAGAACTATTGGCTTTAACGGTCACTGCATGTTATTCAGGAGCAACACAAGGTTCTAGTGACTTGGTAGGATTTTGCACTAGATGTAGCTTGACAAAGAGTGACTACTAAAATTGAAGAGCGCATAGCATTGGTGGAGCTTTGTGTCTCGTGCAATAATGATGGAACTGCCTTTGTGAAGGTTCTAGCTTTCTGGACCAGGCAGATATCATTACTAGATTGCAAGGCATGAATTTCAGAAGAGCTAGAACATTAGGGTTTTGCTTCTGTTACTTGGTAGAGGGGGTCAGTAGCAACAGTTTAATGTTATGAACCTAAGAGCATCTCCACCAGTGCTCAGTATGTCACTCTGGATAATAAAATTAAATGTCTAAGTTTAGCTGTGTTTTTTTTGGCAACCACACCAATAAAACTGTAACTGGAACTGCATATTTGGTAACTACTATTAGCAAACCACCTGGACCAATCAATATGATCGACCAATCAAAAATACTGAGCGCAGTCAGGTCCAATTTATTACACTCTTTTTTGGAGGTGTAGAACTGTGTTGCACCTTTTACCAGCCATGGCAAAGTGCACGAATTTGTGCAGAAAAACCAATTTCGTGAGCTAAACGGGCACATTTCGATTTTTTCAAATTAAATTTTACTGTCTGCAGTCACATACTCAGCACCGATGGAGATGCTCTAATTGAACTCAATTTATCTTTTTCAATGGGGGGTGGAAACTGTAAGAATACTTGGTTTTTCTTCGCCCTTGCTGGTTACACAAGTGTGATGGATCTATATATCCATAAATTCTACACTAATAAAAAATACCCATAATAAAAAAAAATGTCACATTTTATTATCATCTAAATGTGTGTGTCATTTATTGATCATGATAATGACATGTTCAAGCAGAGAGTTAAATAACAAGGCATCACAAACATGCAAGCCCTGTTTCGATATGGTTTAGGGTGATGTAATATTTTTCAATAAATAAAAAACAATCATTCTACATATAACTAATGTTTAGTTTACTCATAGGGGTTTTCTTTTTCAATTTTGTGATCAATCATCCACAAAAAGAATTCGCAAAAATTTGGCTACAGATCAGAGAGGCAAGTAGAAAAATTTAAGAATGTCACTATATTTTAGCAACTTGCTGGAATCTATTGTCTAAACATGGTGATTTCATACAAAAAAATTCCTTGACCAGTGGGGAGTTTTTGGCATTTTTTTTTCTCACAAAAATCCTTTGTATGAATTGGACTGGAATTTTTTTTTTTTCTTTTGTGGGTCACAAAGTGGCAAAAATTCGCCAAAAGAAAAAAGAAAACCTAATACTGACTATCAACAATGATGATATTGTCAGTACAAACTAAAAAGCAACAATATTCATTGCCTTTACATGTTCTATTATTTCACAAAATTTGACAAAATTCAATACACTTGATTGCCTTCACAATGATCAACTGAAAAAAGAAAAAGAAAAAAAAAGGGTACCCTACTACTTCTTTAATTTTGCAAGATTATAATTTTTTTAAAAACCCCAGAACCGGCGGTTATCAACAAAACCAAATACCCACCACCCAAGACTAAAAGCTTTACAAATTACTGAATAAAAATAGAAATAAAATTACTGAATAAGGTACTACAGTTTTCATTCACTTTACATGTTGTATCATTTTACAAAATTTAAAAAAAAATAAATTATTGATTACCTTCACAATGATGAACTGAAGGGAAAAAAGAATAGAAAAAGAAAAAAAGAAAAGAAAAGAAAGGTACTCCAAGTTCTTTGATTTTTGCAACAATTTAAACAACCGGGGGGTATCAGAAAAAAATCAAATACCCGCCCAACACCAAGCTTCACAGCAACCAGGCAGGTAGGTAACTGAAGCTTGTTGCAACTGGATGAACACCAAACCCTAATTTTGTGTTGCGAGGAATTGCAGCAACAGTGCGAGGGAGGAAGCGCGCGGCGAGCGAGCCAGCGAGCTTCTTCATGCTGCTGCTTTTGGTGCTCAGGGATGGAAGTGGAAGGAGTGGAGGTGGCTGCGGCGGCGCAGGTGGAGGTGGGGAAGAGGGGATGGGAGGGAAGAGCTTCGGCAGACTGGGCGGACGAGGCGAAGAGCAGTAAGAAAAGACGGGCGGATAATTGGCAGGACACGGAAGTGGATGGCTTGGTCGCGGCTTACAGACAGATCCATGTCAAGTTGGCAGTGGCGGGAAAGAGAGGGAAGACCGTGTTCGGATCCGCGTATGAGAAGTGGAATGAGACTCAGCAACTGCTGAACCGTATGGGAATTGAGCGGCAGGCTAAGGAGATCGAGCGTAAATGGTCCAACCTCTACACGGGGTTCAAGCAGATCCTGGAGTGGAACAAGCGACTCGGAAACAGAAGCTACTGGGAGGTAGACGAGCAGACGAAGAAGGAGAAGACCAAGGCCAAAGAGTTGCCGTCCACGTTCAGAATGGAGTTATTCGATGCCATGATCGAGTTCCTGGGAGATGATAGTGATCCCAAGCTTCGACCCCGCGACTCACCCTCCTCCGCTCTGCCTGCATCGCCTTTATATGGTGAGAGAGTCTTGCTGTGCTTTTCTCGTTCTTCTCTATTATCACACATCTGCTTGTCTCCTGTCACAAGTACTTCCATCCGACCCTAAGAATTCGAAACCCTAACCCTAACCCCAGGCCTTCCTTATAGTCCTAAATGATGCCTGACATGTGCTAAAGAGTAGTTAGAGCTTCAAATGACTAAGAGAAGCGCCACCCACTGATGCAGCAGTAAATTACATTGATGCAAGTGTACAAGACAAAAGATATGTGATTGCTGAAGAACCCTAAAACCCCAAAGATTTAGGCCAAGATGTGTGCATAGGGTTTTTATTGAGTGAGTGATGCTCTATTTACAACCAGTAGAAAGCCTCCTTTCACATCTGGCTTGTGGACTTTGTACTTCCTTTTTCATTTTTCTCTTTCTCGGTTACTTCACATTTCTTTATCTGGAAGTCTTTCTTTGACTTCAAGGAAAAGCTTTGAATCTTGTTCTAGCTTCTGTAATTAGCGAGTATGGAGATTTTCTTGATTCTCATGAGAGGTTTGCATCACACTGAAAGCATGTACTCTCCTTTTATGGGAGGCGGAAGAGGGAAGCTGCCATTTGGGAACAGAGAAAGAAGCTCAATTGAACGTTACTTTTCATTGATCAGCACTCCTGATTTTGCCAAAAAGCAATGTATTGGATCTTTGCAAAGACAGTAGAGCTTTTAGGAACTTGCAAATCACATCATCATCGAAAACACAAGAGATTGGTCATTGGGATCTGAGTCTAGTTGGTACCACTGTGTTTTTTCGAGGAAAGCTAGCTTTAGTCTTGTAGTGGATCTTAGCAAAACCATCAATGACCACTGGACTTGCAAACTACATAAGCAATGGCACATGTGGGCCAATAGGATCTGGTCAGTGCCCCTTTACTTGCAACTTAGCTTTGTTGTTGTATCCAAGATGGTTTGGTGTAGCAGTAATCTGACATTTGAAGTTTCACACTTGAGGTTTTACTCAAAGAACATATGGCAAGGCGGTTGAAGAACCCATTGTATTGGAAATTCTTGGAGCTCTAGCTAACTGCAATTGTTACAAGAGAAGCTTGACTATGGATTTAACCTACCATTGAGGTTTTGGCACCCATAGTGTACTCTGTACTATTCACCCCCTTGTGCTGGGATGGAAGCTAGGTTTGTTGATCTTTGTACAGAAGTTTAGCAGCGCATGATTGGATTCTCCCCTACTCAAGACATACAAAGAAACTACTTGAAATTGCTTAGTGTGACACTGACAGGTGGTGTGGATGTTCCCTTGCCTATGGATAAGCTTGCTTCTCATGTCCCACCTTTTGGCACCCAGGAGTACGTACCTCATTCCCTACCGTTATGACAATCTCAGGTTTTAGGCAGTCAGTAGTTGGGTCTTGCTGGTTTACGATCTGCAATGAATAATGCTATGTGCTATCTTCAAGCTGGACTCTTTGAGTTATCAAGCAGAGATGGATCCTTTGGGGCACTCCATGGTAATGGAATATAAACATATTCTTTTCATCTGATGTTTGTGAAGTGCTGGAGTAATAGCCTACAAACATGACAAACTTTTATTACAGTATGTTTGTTTGTAGCACCCAAGATGGAGGTCATGTTTACAGCGCTAGGCTAGCTGATCATTTGTACTTGTGAGATCTTAATAAGCATGAAGATCGTGTCCCTCACATGATGCCAGGAGGTCATGGCCATACGGCTAGTGGAAAGCAAAGGCTTGTCAGTCAGTTAGTTGCTCTCAAGCTGCTAAAAGAAACTAATTGAGGAACATTGTACCAGTTCTTGATGGTTCAAATGGCAGGAGGAGACCACAGCTAGTGTTGGTTGCGACAGGAAACTTCAATCCTCCGACATACCTCCATCTACGACTTTTTGGTGGGTATGCTCGGTCCTTCCTTGTTCCTCCTCTGATATTGCATTTTTAGTTAACAACACAGAATAGGAGTAGTTGATTCTGTCCCAATGCCATTCAGTGAACTGAAGGAAATACAGAGGAATTGCCCCTCTACATTTCAAATTTGAGAGGATTGATTTTGGTTTTTGTGGGATGAACATAAGTTAACTGCTTGTGTATAGAAGCCATCAGATCATATTTGGGGTGCTTGCTTGCATCTTGACTGTGCAGAGATAGCAAGAGACTGGTTGACATGCGAAGGCTTTGATGTACTTGGTGGATATATGTCACCTTTTCATGATGCACATAACAAAAAGGTACTCATCTATTTGCTCTGCATCTTTTGTTTGTCTGTCTTATAGAAAGAAAATATGGATATCTCATGAGGAATTCATATGTAAGATAGGGGAAGATGTTAGTGTATACTGAGAGATGGCAGCTGAAGCAGAGAAACATGAGAAGATAAGATGGTATGGTTTCTTATGTGCTCACATTATACTTCCCATGGTCTAATGTACCTTCCTCTGAAGCGCTGGCAGGAAGGAGAAGGATTTCTGCATATGGGGCTAATGTGAATAATTTGGGGGGCTTTAAGGGTCTGGCTCCTGCAGAGCATCGCATCAAATTGTGCCAGCTGGCAACGAGTGACTCACAGTTTGTGATGGTGGATCCATGGGAGGTGTGACCCTGGCTCACTTTCTCATTTAGAACTGTCAATGTGTATGTGCCCTGGTGTGTATATTCTTACCTTCCCCTTGGAAAGTATCATGGGAGGAATCATTTTATACACACAGGTGGCCAGAATGTTATAACCACCTGGAAGCAGATGGGCTGGACCTTATGTTTTGGATTTCATTCTGTCTGTAAGGTGCTGATGTGGGGTGTGGGTGGCTGTTAGGCAAAGCAACTAATGTCACAGAAAATAGTGCAAGTTCTATCACGGATTGATACGGCAATCAATGGCAAGATTCCTGGTGAAGGTACATTTCTCTTGTGAAATAATTTTGGAACAATTCCTCTTTCTTTGATGTAAGGTTCCTTTCCAGTAGCAGGGTCTATTGTATGAGGCTTTTCCATTCTCAGGCAGGCATCCAATGCAGGGGAACCATTTATATTTCACATATCCTGTGATGTAGGGGAAAGCATGGTTGGTCTGCTAAATATGCAGCAACTATCATAAATCAAAAGGATTGAAAGTCTCGTTCATCTTAGAAAGTATTTTGTTAAGCTCTCTGTGCTCTGAAGGCTATTGGACCACAAGGAGCTCGTGAATCATAAGCCATCCAGTTTTTTTGTTTTTTTTGCAGAGAGGGTAAAAGTGATGCTGTTATGTGGCTCTGATGTGCTAAAATGGCTATCTACTCCTGGTGCCTGGGTGCCCCAGCAGGTAAGTTGAATTTTCAATATGTACTTGCTGTACCATTGATGGCCATTGCCTGTGCTTGGTTTCAAGATCCCCAGTTGATATTTTGACTTCAGGTGTCAGTCCCTGTATTGATGCCTTCATAACAGAGGGTCCACACATGGCCTCTTTCACCTGTATACTGATGGGATGTCTATGGAAGTGCAGACAGAGTCAATATGTGAAGATTATGGCATCATCTGCGTGACTAGGGATGGAAGCAACACACGGAAACTTATTTTTGAAAATGACTTTCTTTATGAGCACCGGGTCTGGTGATCACTACCTTTATCCTCAATGTGTCTGGATCTATGGATTGCATGCAGTCTTGTCTGTTTTTGGTGGGAGGTGCAGCTATCTTTGGCCTCATGTAGTGGCATGGATGCATTTGTTAGGAAAGTATAACTTCGGATTGGCCCCATATCCAAGTTGGTGACACTGTTTACAAGTGCTAGGCATCCTGACCATGAAAGGACTTAGCCATGAAGAGTTTGCTTAAACATTTAGTATTGAGTGACTTGTTGTGCAGAGTGCCTAACATATGTGAGGTCCAAAAACACCATTTGTGGTTGCCGTCTGGCAAAAGCAGCTCAGACTAGTTTTTTTGGGTCAGTTTGTCAAGGACATGGACTGACAATTGAACTACTGGCAACTGCAGAGAAACATTCTGCTGGTGGATGAATGGATCCAGAATGATATAAGCTCTACTAAGATCAGGTATATTCTGCAATGTGTCTACTTGGCTATCAAGTTTGATTGGAGATGTTCAGGATTCTCAGGTGAAGAGAACTTTGTGGGTGTAATCCAGTATTTCTTCTGTTGAATACTTCCTACTCAGTATCAAATCTTTTCTTCAAGTATCTTGGCAGCAGGAAGTGATTTATGGAATTTGTATTGCAGGCACATGGTGGCACAAGGGCTCTCTGTGAAGTACTTGACGCCTGATGTTGTGGTCAAATATATTGGGCTTAATCATCTCTATGGCCATGCATAATGGCTTTAATGTAATTGTCAAATTGGGTATGATCAAGGGCAATTCAGTGATCAGCATGTACAGATGTCGTGTATTGTGGTGCATTGGAATCAGTTCGAGTTTCATATCTATTCACACAACAGGCTGCAGGCTTGGTGGCTACCCTCTAGAGAATCTTCCTCTCTTTCGCTAAAATTCCCTGTACATTATCAGTGCAACACTTCTCAAAGGAGTAGGGTATTACATGACTACTACACCTGGAAGATTTGATCAACTTCTTGTTGCTGTCAAATAGCATGCTCACATTTATTGCAGTTACACTTCAGGTTCTCATGGCTACCCTAACTCAATTCGGGCCTCCCACTTCTACCAAAAGTCTCTGAAGTTTTGTTGGGTTGTGGCCCATCCAACTTATTTTACACATTGTTAGAGGTTTGTCTGTGATGGGTTCTGTCAATGGAATTAGATTTCACTATTCTGAATTGGGAACTTGGACTTTCATGTACTTGGTACACAAGGTTGTCATAGCTTGTGTGTTAGCACATTTGGCCTCATGTACAGTAATTAGGGTAGGTTTATGTAGTTTTGACAATTTGATTACATGGTTTTATGTGACTTTTTGCTTTGTATGATTTTGAAATTAGTCATCTTTTTCTTGTTTGATGAACCAAGTCTTGGTAGTGAACCTAGTGCTGCAGGAGAAGATTTCTTGCAATGAGCGGCTAATTTGTTTTCGAAAGTCTGGACTTGTTTCTTAAGATAACAAACCTTTTATCTAAAACCTTGTAGAATAAAACAAACTATCCAAGTATTGTGTAATCAAACAACACCTACTAGATAATCTTTTTTATGAAGTTGATTCTTACAAACCATTTTAGCAGTTGAATACATGGATTGTGAAAATAAATGCAAGATTTTCTTTAGGAAGGATCACTGGCTGTTTTTGTTTTGGTGCAAAATTTTACTCTGTTCTGAAAAATTTGTCATAAATACTACGACAATTTCAATTAAAGTTGCCAAAAATCAATAAAATGATTAAATAATGATCAGATTTCTGTACATGGTCCAAGTAGGTATAAACAATAGGGATGTTCGTTTTTTCTTTTCATATTTTGTTAATAGCCAATTTTGGCTAAATTTTCATATGGATGATTGCCACCTCAGTTACATCTCAAAATTGAAGAAAAAAAACATTGAGGAACACCTCATGAAATGATATAAAATTAGGCACCTTTGATGTTAAACTCTAGTAAAAGTGATACAATCAAGTTTTGAAAAACAGAAAATTGAGTTTCTTAGGAAAAAGGAAAAAAACTTCTCCAAAGTCAAATTCTATGTTTAAACTTACTCTATTAGTGTTTTCTTCCATATTGTGCAAGGAAGTTCAAAACTCCCATTCCTAGATTGGTTTAGAATATAATATATAGCTAATTTTTTTAAAATGATGTAATATTGGAGAGATGGGTCTACCAAAATTTTTTTTTTCTTGACATTCCTAAACAACCATATTATTTTTTGAATATGAAAAAATGTTAGAAGTTTTTGCAAATAGGTTTTGGTAAGTAAAACTGAGTATCATCATAATGTATTTGTTGATGTAAGAAGAACTACAATACTACTAGAGATTTATATTTGGGAGATGATTAGGAATGGTCATTGGGAAAATAACTTCTTTAGTGTTGTCTCAGCATATTAGATGATTGGAGACTTCAAACTTTGGGTCAACATGCCATGCCACACCTGCCAACCATTGCCATGGTTGTTTCCATCACAATTGCTAGCATGCTGAGCCTTTATGTGTAATTTTTATGCATGTTTCAAAAACAAGGACATGTAATGTATATGCCTTCAAATGAAAAAAAATAGTGCATTTCATTATATATATGAATGCCTTCAAGTCAATGAGGTCTCGCACAATAGTTGGGCATTAGGCTACTGCAAGTTACTCATCATCAAAATTTGTCTTAGGTTTGGACTAATGCTATTGATGGCCATAATGGTGCTAATGTGTATTCCCCCCCCTCAAACTTTGTTTTGAGGTGTTCCTTTTTGATGGGGTCCTATGTGTCCACAATATGGGGCCTATGCATCTTCACCACAACTTGAATCTCCTTTCATACATACATGTAGCTAGCTCTCTATATTTAGTGAGTTTCATACAATGCCCCATGGAAAAATTGTTTTATGTCTTTCTCAATCAAAAAATGCCTAAAATCTTTTGAATTGACAACTATACTAATGGTGATTGATCGCTATTGAAGACGACTTGTATGTGGGATCAAATGCTTTTCAATGAGTTAGTTGTTTTGGCTTTACATTTTGATTGCTCAATTGTTCCTGAAAGCATGCAAACAACTTGTTAGAAGGGAACTTGAGGTGTTAATCCATTGTGGTAACTAAATTTGTGAAGGAAAATATTGAATCTTTAAGAATATTTCACTTGTCAAAATTTCAAAATTTCAAAATTAATTAATTAATTGACAAACATGTGTCCAAGTTGCAAATCTACTACAGTAATTGATTTGACTTGTCTTTGTGTACAAAGGTACAAAAATGATTGTATGAAATTTGCTTACTTGAGATA
>Ga0209208_10003532_pt1 | contig 22359 bp, 22 predicted proteins | sample S1TSphfallax_3_FD_187694 | JGI IMG/M metagenome (GOLD analysis project Ga0209208, IMG submission 187694) | Host-associated microbial communities from peat moss isolated from Minnesota, USA - S1T2_Fd - Sphagnum fallax MG (SPAdes) (version 2) | ecosystem: Host-associated > Plants > Peat moss >...
TACATATATACATACCATATGTACAAAATGTACCATGGATTTGGGTTATGCACAAAATCAGATTTTCTGCAATTGACATGAAAAATTCAGAATTAATTAATTAATTAATTAATCGACAGACATGTGTTCAAGCTGCCCTTGTATCTACATCAGGTTTGCACAAACCCTACAGTATTCAAATCATATTGAAATCTCATGTTAGAGAATGGATTCAGTTCTGAAACTCTGGAAGTGAATTGAAAGTGGGGGGAGGGGTGGGGAGGGGGGGGTTTTTGCCTGCCTGCCTATCATGATTTGATGATGTATGAAGAATATGTTACATACATACATGCAAAAGCACCAAAAAAAAAAAGCCTAAGTATGGCTGGAATTTATGACTCCTCTCTTTCTCTCATTAAAAATGCAACACCCATAAAGCAAGGCAGAAGAGGCATGCTAATAAGGCCCATACATGCCTATATAATACCACACTCACTCACTCTAGCTGGGGCCTGGCTGTCAAGTAGGTAATGTAAAGAGTTTCTGGGCCTAGCCTAGGGTTTAGGGTTTGTCAGCATTGTTGCTGCTGCTGATTGTTTTTATTGTGTTGAAATTATTAAAGACCAGGGAGTCAAACATTACTGTGTGTGTGAGTGATTCATAGGCCTAGTAGTAGAGATCCTTGGCAGTTGCCCTTCTTATTACATGTACAACAACAACTCTGGTGTTGCCAAACTAAATGGAAGGGGAGAGAGAAAAAGAGAGAGAGAGAGAGAGAGGCTTTGGTGGTGGTGGTGGTGATGGAAATCTATTATCTGGTGATGGATTTTGTAGTCAGGTCAGGAGAGAGAGGCTCTGCTGCTTTACTTACACTGACCATTATTCAACCCTCTCTTTTATTCACACACCACTCACTACCCACACTCTTATTACACTTGATGATGATGATGATGAAAATTGTGTACTAACAATTTGCATACTGGTGGAATTGCTCCAGTTTGCCTGAACAAAATTTACTTTGAGATTTATGCATATTATCTCTCTGTGCATGAATTGTACTTACTTGGGTGGTGGAATCCGTAAGGTGACATTTTCGTAGATTAGACCACCCATTTCTTTGTGGCTTTTACACACGTGGATTATTATGTATGTGTAAGGTAGTTGTCATTGGAGCGGAGCTTATTCTTCCTCAAATAACCATCCACCACCCCTTCTCTTCACTTTGAGTGAGTGAGTGAGTGCTGCTTATGTTGGGAATGCCCCCCCACCTCCTAGCCACAAGGTTCTAGTACTAATTTAGTTTTCAATCTTGACACACAAAAAAAGAAATTTCAATGGATATTGCAATATTGCCAACAATGTAAATTAATCCAATTTCTTTCCCCATCGGATACATCTTTTCAACAATGTAAAATCCATATGTAATTTGACAAATCATACAAATGACAATACATCTTTTAACAACAATAGACTTATGGATGAGGACAACCAAAAAAAAGTTCTACTTGTGTCACAAATCCTCAAAATTGAAAGAAGTATGGACATGATGGTTATGACATTGTGTTTCAAAAATATACAAATATTCCACATGTTTTGTATCAATGTTGCTTGAACGTTTAAAAATTGCCCTTCCAAGCTCCTCCTACAACACACACAAGGTTTGCAACAATTGGGAATCTCTCCTTTCACATTGGGGGAACTTCTCCCTTTCTTTTTCTTCAACAATAATTTAAACCCTTGTTAAAAGGAAAATTAAAATAAAAATATTGTTCCTTCACACTTGCAATAGATACATCCATACTTCTTCATATGATAGTTTTTGACCCAATAAGTCATACCTCCTCCATAATAAATAAAGGTATGACTTCATTCGGTATTCATCTTTAGTGTAACTCTTCATGAGTGTAACTCCTTTAGTTTGTGTTCCATGGTACAAGCTCATCTAAATGCCATACGATCTTCACAAAAGTCATGCAACCTTTTGTGTCATATTCTAGACTTCAATATATGCGTCTTTCTATTCTACTAAGTCCATGCAAGTCACTCCGATCATACCATGGCAACTTCAACATTTCTGTGTTGAATAATTTTGTTTCCTTCTAAAGATTCCATGTAACTACAACGCTCCAGAATATTCCAAAAGATTCTCCTTTTTAAAAAGAAATATAATTTTTTTTTAAATCAAAATTTCTGAAAATAATACAATTAGTGTCAAAGTTGCTATGGTACTGTGGTATCAACCCAAGGGATGGAACATGTACTGCAAAAATTTAAAAATTGTCTAAATGACGGGATTTGTTGAGAAATAGTCACTAGTTGGTGATGGTGGATTATTGCATATTTACTATGTTGTTGACGGAATTAGGGGCATTACGTGGGGGCGGGATTGGAATGGAGGAGGGAAAATGAAAATGGGTAATTTTTCACACCAATATCTACTAGGTAATGACCTTGTGTGTTTTGAGTCTTAACACTATGAAATCCTCAAAAGGGTCAAGTTGCTTGTGAGCAGTTAAGAGAACACTACAACACTTGTGTAGGACAATGGGATAGGACATAAATGGTCAGGAGCTAAAATATCACACAAAGAAACACATCCCACTTTGAAATTCAATGCACATAGCAGAGCAGGTTTCAATGATGGCAAGACCTAATTGCAATTTTGCACCACTTCTACAAGTGGGTTCTTACAACACCCAGGCCAATTCTTTATATATATATATATAATGAATTAAGGCTTCCCTATGTTCCGCACTATCACTAATGGTGTTGTCATTAGAAGTAACATTTATTCATTTACATTACATTATTGTTGCTCTTTTTTTTAAAAGAAATTAATTATTTCTCATCATTTAAAATATTATACTATTCATCTTTATTTGTTCACACATAGTTATTATAGTGCATGTTCTCTTATCCAAGTTTTCATTGCAAAATAGTGATTTTTATCTAAGATTTGGTTTGTGGTTCGAACCTAGTTCAATATGAACAGGATTTTAGCTATTTTGTATGCAAGGAGGCTGCTACTCTTCACAAACTGGCCATTTATTGGCCTTGCCAACCAAGGCAAGGATATTGTGTTGAGATTCATTATAGAGTATAGTAGTAGCTTATGGGATTTTGGCCCCCTAGGTAATAATAATAATAATAATAATAGGTCTATTTTTATTATATGAGGATTTTTGAAAGATGATGATATTTTGGCTTGTGTTGAAACTTGAGATATTAGTTATTATAGAATTATTATAATATCTTGAAGGATTTTGGTTTCTATTAGTGGATTTGTTTTTGCAAGATTATGTATATTTTTGCATGGTGAAATATTTTTGAATTTCCATAATTCTTCTTTTGCCTTTAAGATAACTTTTCAATGTAAATTCTTATAATATCTTCAAGGATTTTGGTTTCTATTAGTAGATTTTTTTTGCAAGATTATGTATATTTTTGCATGGTGAAATATTTTTGAATTTCCATAATTCTTCTTTTGCCTTTTAAGATAACATTTCAATGTAAATGGCAAGGCCCACAGTGTGACACACACCCCCCACTTGTTCTTCTTCCTAATCATTGCAACCAAACCCAGCCAGGGATTGTACAACAAGAAGAAGTCATTCTGCTTTTTCTAAGTACCAATTCTCAGTCCAAAGTGTGCAAATTGAGCTCCTCAGTCAGTCTGTAAGGGGATGTTCAGAGAGTCACATACAATACTTGTCACTCCAGGAGACTCCACCAGACAGATCTTGTGCCTCCCTTTTCCATGGTGTTAACTCTGATATGTTTCTGCAAACTGGAAACTTTCATGATTAGGGTTCAATTCCTTGTCATAACCGAGCCCAGAATTAGCCAAACCCAAACTCCAAAATGGATACGAAATGGCAGTGTATATGAAACCCACCCCTGCATAAGAAAACCCCACACACGAGCGTGCCCACACACACACACACACACACTTGAATCTATTTTCTATGTACACCCATATTTTTGGCTTGACAATTTTTGTTTTCTTTTTCTTTTTTTGGTTTTTTCTTGGTTTTTTTTTGGGACAAGGCAATTGGGAAATTTTTTGCAATGAAAAATTTGTTGGAAAATTTTGCTAAAATTTAGATATCACAAAATTGAAAAAATGAAACCCTGAATTGTACATATGTAGTTGACAACATTGTTTCCATTGTTCTTTCATGATCCCAATACTTATACCCATATTGTTTGACAAAAAAGTCATGTTTTTGCTTTATCACATATTCTTTGCCAGGTTTTGTGAGCCTCTAACATAGACTAACCATATTGATATGAAACCCAAGGCCTTGAAAAATGTGCAAAAAGGGTTCTCACTTCAAACATAATTTGTTACACCGTTTTTGTTAGCAAAAATTTGATCATATATTTGATTCTTTTAGTTCACCCATCTTGGGTTCCACCGCTTAAGCATGATATATATTTTATGTTCAGGCAATTATAGGGTGTTGTGAGTTTGGATAAATGAATACCAATATTTAATAAAACTTCTGGAAGGCATTCCTTTTTTTAAATAAAATAAGAATTTTAAAGCAACTATTTTGAAGTTTTATTGGATTTTTTTGCAGGTATATTTTATGATTCTTCTCTTTCCATGCAACCAAAATGTGGTCAAATTCATCAAAAGAATTCAAGAAATAACTCTAAGACCAAGGAAAATTTTATATTAAATTTTAAAATTTTGATGTATGGGTGTCATGGATGTCCTTGTCACGAACTGCCCAAGCTTGGAAAATGTAAATAAACAAAGCTAGAGGAAAGTTTAAAGTATAGATTTCAATTGAAAATCTAACAATTATGATTTATTCTTAATTTTTGGACCAACATTTTATTTTGGCAAAATTTTGCCAAATGGAAAAAATTTAAAAATCAAATCAAATTAAATTGGCAAATTTTTATTATTTTTTGAGTTTCTTAATTGCCAAGTTCATGGGGAAAAAAAAGGTCTAATTTATTTGTATAACTCCACCTACCATAGGACCTTTACAGTTTCAGTGGTAACTAAATTATTATTAGAAATGCCAAAATTTCTAGAAATTAATTACCTGTTTGAAATGTCAAAAAATATTTAAATTGTTATGGCTATGTCGACGACACTTTGGGAACTGGGCCAGTTTTATGTGGTGCCTAAATTCTCTATTCCATTGTTTGGGTTTTTTCTCTTTTTGCCATTATTAGGGTTTCATGATTGTAAATGTGATGTCTTACATAAGGTATATATATGTGGGCTACAATATGAAGTTTTCTGCTTTCCTCTCTGACCTATATAGCCAAATTTGGCTAAAGTCCTCTAGTGTATGATCGCCACTTAACCTACCTCACAAAATGGGTTTTCTTTTCCCTAAACCCTAAACCCTGGTGATGGATACCTGAGAAGCAATGCAGTATGCATGAATCCCAAAGAGGAAGAAGAAAGGAGGGGAAAAAAGCACAATCAAAAGCTGGTGGTACCAATTAGGAAATCCAAAAGCTGAGAGATGATGAGTCAATCAAAGGAATCAATCACTAAACAAAATGGTACAAGACATGTATGTCTTTAGAGACACTTGCATATGAAATGATCAGATCAGCTTCCTCTGTAATGGGTATCTGCAATATTATGATGCCCAATTTTTCCCAATTTTATGTATGAATTAGATTTGGATTTGGGTTTGTGTGGAAATCTCTTGTTTTTGCTGAACACAAAATTGTGGTTTTACAGAGGAGTCTTTTCACAGCTCCTTGAATATTTCACAAGCTCTTTGTGTAGCTCCTGGAGTATTTCACAATTTCTTGTGCTCCTTGATCTCCTCGTCAAGCTAGAGCTTCTTCTTCATGCTCATACGCTCTCCAAGGCTTAGAGTTTAGGGTTTCATGGAAAAGCACATTGCAGAGCTTCCCTTCTTCATGCTCATAATGCTCTCCAAGTCATAGCCTTCTTGGAAAATCTCAATGCAAAGCTTCTTTCTTCATGCTCATATGCTCTTCAAGGCTTAGAGTTTAGGGTTTCATGGAAAAGCACATTGCAGAGCTTCTCTTCTTCATACTCGTAATGATTTCCAAGTCATAGCTTTCTTGAAAGAGCTCAATGAAGAGCTTCTTCTTCTTCATGCTCATACGCTCTCCAAATCATAGCTTTTTATGGAAAAGCTCACAGCCTTCATGTTGGTATGATGGGTATGTCGTGTTTATGTTGAAACCCTAAAAAGAGGAGACCTCTACTTTCCTTCACACACCCAAGTAAATTTGCTGCTCTTTTGTTCTCTAGCTTCGTCACCATTGATGCAACACTCAAATCCTTTCCAGAAATTGTTAATTGGTTATTGCCAGGAGCAGCAAGCTCTTGTAGCACCAGCAGCAGGAAAAGGAATTTCACAAGTCCCTGTCATTTCCACTGTTTCTCTGCAATTGTGGAAGTTCACCAGAAGTTTTTGGATGTTAGTGTGGCAGAGGGCCCAGGCTTCAACAATCTTGCATGTGAGTCAGTCAAGAAGGACACAAGAATCTTAGGAGCAAGAATTTAATTTTGGCCGAGTTTGTTTTGAAGAGAATTTTTCCGAATCTGAGTTTATGTAGCTTCATCTTCTTCTTCTTCTTCTTCTTCTTCACTTCATTTGGCAGAACATGAAAAACTGAAGAGCAATGCTGCATCATGCGAGCTTCAATGTAGGTACCCACCTGGTTGTTTAGGCTTCAATGCACTCCTGGTTTAGGGTTTGGGGCTCTCAAGATTTTGATGAAGGAGCAAAGAGTATTCTTTGTGACTGAGGATGAGCTGTTTGTTTTCTCAGGAATCTCATCCCATGTTGTTTGTTGTTGCACTTTGATGTAAACGTGCCCAACTTTATTCCAAGGAAACAAAGAAGACAAGGTAAGAATGGACAAAAACAGAAGGCAAGAGCCAAGGAATGCACAGCATTCTAACAAGCCAAGGCACCAGGCACACATATCTTAAGATGGAAGTGGCCTGCATCATATCCTTTGTATCTTATCTTTTGCAGTATAATTCAAACCTATTCTCTAACCCACTGCCAAAGCAAAGCTTAAGATGGAAGTGGCCTGCACCTTTGTAAGGTAATTGAAACCCATGACTTCCGAGTGTAATTGAAACTTGCTGTCTTTGTAGTGTAACTGAATCCTGTTGTCTAAGGTAATAAGGTCTGAAAGGGGTTGATCTTTGGGGCCTTTGGATTGATGAGGAGATATCATTGATGGTGATGATGAAGAAACGGAAGAATGGAGATCCAGCATCCAACAAAGCAGCAAACGAGAACGAGAGAAAGAGAGAGAGAAAGCGAGAGAGAGCGCCACATGGTATAAAGAAGAGTAAACATGTAACCCTCTTGTCTGTCTGTCTGTCTGTCTGTCTGCAAAGGGGCTCAGGAAGGTAAGAGTTCCGTGGAGATGGCATCCGATCCGTAGCGGAGATCCTTGTGCATGACTGCAATCCAGCAGCCAGCGAGTTCGCCTTGACATGTGGAAACACTTGTGTTGGTCTCCCCAACATCTGTGTTTTGCTTCTCCTGACACTTGCCGTGGACACTTGTCTGTCATGCCCTTTTCGGGATCCCCACACCTTCTTTTCCATACAGAGCTTTCTCTTAATCCCCGCCGCCTCTGCTGCTGCGACTACACCCCACACACACGAACATATTCTTATACCAACCTTTGCCAACACCGTCGATCATGTACACTTCTTGCAGCAATTCAGCTCTCAGAGCAGCAGCACCGCACTTGAATTTTTCTTTCTCCACTACAATCTCTTTAACAGCCAACAACTTCTTCCATACTTCCTGCAGCAATCGTAGTAGTGCAGTTCTTGTCGTCGTCTCTAAAACAGCACCTGCAATTACAAGATCTGTAGCTCCTGTTCGTGCTGCTGCAAGCCTTGGAGATTCTGTATCTGTGAGTGCCTCGCGACCACCGCACCAGCTTCTTGAAGCTCGTTTTGCTTCTTCATTTCGGAGTAGCAGCTCGATTCCGCGTTCGAAGTTTGTTAGTTTGTGGTCTACGAGAAGAGGAGGAGCGTCGTCAGCTGCAATGGCACCACACGCAACTGCGTCCTCTGGTCTGGAGGCTTTCGGGAAGGCGAAATCCGGCTCTGGAAGTCCAAGCAAAGAGCGTGGAGATTGTAAGCTTTTTTCTGGATCTACAACAAAATAATTTGTAACTTCTTCCTGTGCAGGCAGGGCCGCCGCTCCAGCTGCTGAATTAAGAAGAATCGCGGCTGATGATCGAAACTACTGTTGCTGCGATCATTTGAAGAATCTTACTGTAGAACTCTGTGATGATGATCCGATTCTTTCTTTTTCCCAATTGCTGCATGCGGCGAACGATGATCTAAGAAACCGCAGCCTCGATTGATTTTGTTGCATCTTGTGATTACAGGTCCTTTCTCGCAGCGCATCTACATCGAGCTTGAAGGTACAAACGATTGTAAAGTTCTCGAACTTCCTTCGATTGCATCTTGTTGCGAGCAGCAAAGTAGTTCTCGAACGCCCTTCGATGGCATGTTGTTGCCAGCAACAAAGTCGAACTTCCTTAGATTGCAGCATGTTATTGCGAGCAACGAAGTTTGAGAACTTCCGATTGCATGTTGTTGCGAGCGCACATCGTTGTTGTTCGTGCAATTGCCCGGATCTATCTTGAACGTGTATAATGTATGTTTGCGTTCTTAGACTCCGCTTTCATTCTCGAAAGAGGACGAGAATGAGGAGGAGTTTAGTTTCTATTGGATTTATTCATTTCCCTGAATATCTTCAAGCTCTGATCATCACCAAGGTTTTTGTCTTTGGAGCTTGCAGAGAAGAAGCTGCCATACGAAGCTACTTATATCGAGGAGGGTGAGAACAAACCTGAATGGTACGAGCCTTTTCTCTCACAAACTATAGCTCCTCAGAAAGTACTCTTTGTACTCGTCTCTGTGATCCATCAGAAAATTGTGAAGTTGTCAGCATCGTCAGCGCTTGTGATTTGGAAAACATTGTGGTGCCATCTAAGAAGAGCTTGGTGGAGGAGAATATGGTGATAAGAGTTTGGCTGCTTTATTTCTCGCGGTTCTCTTATGATGACTGACTGACTGACTGACTGACACAGGTTCATCGAGAAGAACCCCAAAGGTTTGATGCCAGTGCTGCGAGATGGAGAGACTTGGATCCAAGATTCAGACAAGATTGCTGAGCATCTTGAGGAGAAGTATCCTCACGTTTCTCTCAAGACACCACCTCAATACAAACACATGTGAGTCGAAGGAGCTTCTTTGCATACCCCCCAGTACCTTTACAACAATCACACCATCTGAGCTTGACACTCTGCAGCAGCAACTTGTTGCACCACTATCTGAGCTCTTCATCTGGAACAGCAGCAGCCTGTTGCATCAACATCTGAGCTGTGAATCTGCAGCAATTTTTTTCTGTTTCAAAGGCACAATTACTTGCATTTTGTCTACGAAGCAGAGAGACTGACTCTTCTTGATCTGCATGTGGGGGAATTTCTTTGGTTTTGCAGTGGGTTGAACATTTTTCAGGCATTTACAAGCTACTTAAAGGTCAAGAACCCTGATGACAAATCAAAGGATGAGCTTTTGAAGGAACTTGCAGCACTGGACGAACATCTTCGTGCACATGTAAGACCAAGAAACGACAAAACACACCTTAAATTGCACATAGATTCCAGCTCACAAGAACTGATGGATTGATAGAGCTTTTTCAGATCAAATTGTGCATGTATTCCAAGCATGAACTCCAGTATATCATAAATTGATAGAGCTTTTTCTCACCAAATTGTGCATGTATTCCAGAGCATGAACTGCAGAGTATCATGGTTTGACAGAGCTTTTTTCCATCAAATTGCATATGGGATTTCAACATGATGGTAATCATATGTTGAATATGGAATTCTTCTGTATTAACTGTGAAACCCAAACAATTATTTGTGCCAGGGGCCATACATAGCTGGTGAGAAACCAACTGATTCAGATTATGCTCTCATTCCTAAGCTTCACCACCTGCGCATAGCTCTTGGGTATTACTATGACTTCCAAATCCCTGCCAAATTCACAGCTCTTCACAAGTACATTCATGTAAGTGTCATGAAACTTCACAATCTCCAAATTCAAATAAACTTTTATCATGTTACAGCTCAAATCTTTGATGGAAATGTGCAAAACTGTTTCTCAAATTGCTACTCTAAAACACACCAAAAAAAAAGAAAATTGAATTAGCTGTAATCTTTGCCATCTTTCATGCAAATACTCAAATATTCTCAAAAGTAATAGTCTTGATAATTCAATTACAATTTTTCATATTGTTATCATTTTTGGGTATTTGCCACATTGTTAAGATATTTGTATTGTGCGGATTAGGTAGACTCTTGGCTCTTAACTTGCTTCAGATGTGAAGAAACAGTTTTTGGTGGTTTTCTAAATGCTGTAAATACAATCGCATATGTTTTTGCAGTTGCTGGAGTCAAGGCCAAGCTTCCAAAACACCAATTCACCAGATGAATTGATTATTGAAGGCTGGCAAAAGAAATTTCAGTTACCAGGTCGCATGGTGCAACCCACTGCAGCTGCCTAAAAAATTTCTTTCCGGAGCTGCTGCACCCAAGGTCTTCATAATGATTTTGAACCTTTTGGATCTTGCAGCAGAGTTACAAAAGTAGTTTTTATTGTCAGTGAAAGACAGTAATGACTCTATGAGTGGGAGAAAAAACCTACCTGCAACTGCAAACTTTCAATAAGCTAAAAACTCTTTTGTAGTGAATTGAAACAAAGTGGAATTTTGTTGGGCATTCCACATGGAGGAAAAGTGTTTTTGTACAGGGAATTTGAAATTTTAATGTTATACCAAAAGTAAGTACATGTTTGTTATACAATGACTTGTCTAAATGCATAATTGCACCCAGAGTGAAAGGATGTTTTCTAATGCAAACATGGACGTTGATGGGATTTGACATATTATACTAACCATAGAGCTACTGATAAACATATTGAACTGCACCGGTTAAATTCACATTCTTTGGGGCAAAGTCACATACCTCTATTGGTGAAGAAGATTGCAAGAATACCTTTTCAGCTATAACTCACAAACAAAATGCTGTTCTTGTAAAGGCAAGCTTGATCAACAAACAAACATAATCAACCAACCTTGCTAGGATGACAAATTTCATGCATGGCTGAAAGGTAAACTAGCAAATCTGACTTTGTAAGAGCATCTGTTCCTTGCACCTGTTCTGTAAACCAGTGTATTGTCCAAGCAAGCAGTACCAAATTCCCACTCGGTAACACATACTATTTTGTGTACATTTTAGAATATTCCCAAATGCAGAACTGCAAAAGCACATTCGTTCATATTTTGCATTATCCCAAAAACTCTGCTATGATTCTACATACTAGTTTGCTGCAAGGAGAAATCAAAACAGTTCCTACCTGAAGGCAAAATTTGAGAGGAAGCCACAATAAACATCTTCCCCCAGTCTTGCAGCCATTTCCAAGGTAAAATCCAGCTTCTCCCAAGTCTTGAGATCAACTACCGTGGCCATTTCAATTGATAATGAATTGGTTGTACACAGTGCAGACCAATCCAGAGGGGATGATCTCATGATCCAGCCTAGAAGAGAATCTTGAAGGTGAAAGCAGTGATAGTAATACACAGTTGATGCAGAGGAATTGATTGCACACAGTGCAGACCAATCCAGAGAGGATGATCTCATGATCCAGCCTAGAAGAGAATCTTGAAGATGAAAGCAGTGACACTAATGCACAGTTACTTCGATCCAGAGGGATTGGTTGTACACAGTGCAGACCAATCCAGAGGGGATGATCTCATGATCCAGCCTAGAAGAAAATCTCGAAGGTGAAAGCAGTGACAGTCATGCACAGTTACTTCAATCCAGAGGGAATAATTTGTAAGGAAAAGCAGCCAACAGTAATGCACAGCTGCTTGATTGTTCATACTGAAGAAACAAGACTAAAACTCTCTGAAAGCAAATGAGACAATGCAAACCCTAATCCACTGCACCCCAACACTCTGTTACATACCATGTTGAACACAAATGAAGCTACAGTTTCATAAGGAGGATAACACCAGCCAAACAAAGAAAAAACCTTGAGGTAACAAAACTACAATTAAGAATACAAAAGCACCGGTTACAGAGAAAATTTCATTGATCTTCAGAAGTCAACATCCAGTGATAACAATCACCTCAAATCCTTTGTCATTTTTGCAGTTATCTGAAAAACCAGGAAAACCTTCAAGATATATTGCTAAAAATGTTCCCAAGTTTGTCAGAAATTTGCAGTGCTAATTAGCAGTCTACCATGTAAAAACTTGCAAGGTTTTCGAGATTCACATTTTCCCCGACCAGAACCCTTGCAACAGGTAGGTATACACACAAGAGCAGAAGCTTTTTTTCCAACAAGTAGATGCCTGAACCTTGCAACAGGTAATACCTATACACAGAAGCCTGGAAGCTTTTTCCAAGTAGAGTAGAGATGCCTGTTTTGTTTTAAGCTTCACCTGATGCACTCTCAAGCTCTTTTCGAAGCTGCACAGAGAAGTCATCAGTTACATCGTCATCATCCCAGTCATCCTCCCACTGCTGCAGTGCATCCTTGCCATCCTCCTCCTTGTCATCCCAATCTGCTACAACCGCCAACCCCCCAATTCCAGCGGCTTGATTAGAACTGTGCAGAAGCAGCAGCAGCAGCAGCGAAGGACACCACTGAAAGCAACTAAATACATATATAAACAAAAGAACCTCAGTGAGAAATGGTGTTCTTTACATAGGTTTTTCTTCCCTAGTAGACATGAGAAATGAGGAAGTGGAGAAAACAACCACCTTCGTTTTCAAACTCCTCGAACTCATCATCGTCTTCAAAGACGTCGAGCTTTGGATCTTCTGTGGCATCTTTGGGAGCAGTCTCCGTAGTATTTGCCATGGCTTATACAAGCTTGACACGCTCTATCTCGCGTGTGTCGTCTCTCGATGTGCGTTTCTCGCTCGACCGCTCGCTCTTTCTCGCTCGTTCTCGTCTCTAGATGTGCTCTCCTATTCTCTTCGAAATCCTAATATTCGCTTGAAACCCTAACAAACGCTCCACCTCTCTGAGAGTTATCCTTCTTGAAACCCTAAAGGCGGTTTCTCAGGTTGCTCTTCCTTCAGAATGCCATCTGCAATGGTGTCAGAGCAAATTTACTACGAGTTCACGAATCTGACTCTTCTGTCTCTCCTGACTCTTTCAAATCTTCTCAAGACTGCACATCTCCGCATCATCTTTTTCTTTTTTCCCCCCCCTTTCTATGGTTCCATAAGAGATTCTTTCACCTGCAGACAACAAGAAGATCCTGATCCAAGCAAAGGCTCTCCTCTCTCTCTCTCTCTCTCTCTCTCTCTCTCTTTACTACTGCATTTAGAGCCTTTATTTTTTTGATTGTCTAATCTAACAAAACCTCTCAGAGCCTTTGCAAAGTAAAAGAACTCAATTGAGAATTGTTCTTCATGATCCATCTTCTGCAGTAGAAATGCAAAGGAAAAGTCTTAACACTTGTGTATTAGTGTTGTTGTCATCCTTCCCTTAAGATCTTCACACACAATAAGTGATTCATTCCTCACCAAGAAAGCAGCTTTCCTTCGATGTCCTTCAAGCAGGGCAGCTAGACTTTTGTTTGCTTTGCTGTGTGTTGAGAGTGAACCATGCCAAAGCCACATATGTGTTTGTTGAGTGAGCCATGCAAGTACATCAGAAACTCCAGCCATCGTACTTTTAACATGTTTTCTACCCCAGGATTACAATATTTTCTCAATGTGGACCACAAAAGTTGAGGATCAATGGTACATATGTTCAGTGACCTTCAACAGCAACAAAATGTGAACTCAAGCAATTGTCTGTGCCATGATTTTTCCTGTTTCTGCATTGCAACAGGTTTAGGGTTTGCAGAGGGGTTGCCAGCAAATCATTCTTAGCTTCAGTTTGCGCATTTCATGCAAACAATCTGGAAGGTTTCAACAATTCAATGAACATGATACCAAAGAATTCCACTGCAGAAATGCTATCTGTGTGAATCTCCAGATTCAGGAATCAAAGAAGAGTGTGTCAACATGTTAAGAAGAACTAACAAATGATGATCACCTTTGACACTCGCAGCATGCACCTCCTTCCTCAGGTTCTCACAAATCTCCAAGAAGGCTTACACAATTATTGTGGAGTGGAAGATTTGTGTTTGATAACAGCTGCTTGTTGCAACTGTTCAGCAAGACTAGCCATAGCTCAGTTGTCAGATGTTTACCTGGTGTAGACACTACACATAGCTACTAGGTATGAACTGAAGACTATTGTACCTGATCTTCAAGGCTGAGGAGCTTGGTCTTGGAAGGTTGCCAGGAGCTTCCCCAAAAAGTCTGCATAACCAATTTGGGTGGGTGTAAACAAGTTCGAAGCAGTATGTGCAAACCTTGGTAGTCCTAAAATATTGTGATTGTGGATTTTTGAAGGTGATGGGAATAGGTGAAAGGTCTGACTTTTCTGCTATCGCCAGCCCAGGACATTGTCCAGCAAAGCAACAACCGCTATAGCCAAAGGATACACAGCTAGCACAGGCAATGCAATCCAGCTTGGAAATGTGGTACGTGATGCTGCCATAAAGCCAACTGCAAATGTGCTTGCAATTATCACTGTTACCTGCACACCCAATAATACCAAAATCATGTTGAGTAAAAGTGTGCTTGAGATGTCTTATTGAAGAAATCAGAAAACTGGCTGTTAAAACACATTGAAGTCTCAGTACAGTCAGATGATTAAAGCTTCTTTACAAAATTTGTGAAAGAAACAAATTTTCTCACAATTTTTGCATGATGAGAATGGTTTCAATTACAGTTACAACAGAGGTCTGCTGACAATGCAAAGGGAAAAAACTGATGCAGGCCGTAGTGAACTCCAAGGTGCAGGATAGTGATTGGTTAGCAACTCCTGTGTATGATGAGCAGAGATTTTTCCTTTCTTTACCTCACTAGAGAAGTCCCAAGTTAGATCACGCAAGTACACCAGTGCCAAGAAGATTGCCAGACACCTGCACACGGCTCCATAACAAAAACAAAGCATCACCATTCACCTGTAATAGTCCTCTGTTTATGTCTCAATATTTTGATGAGATCCAAGAGCAAAAGGGAGTACAACAATCATGATCCCTTTTTCTGTGTTCAAGCCTGGAAGGATAGTACCAGCTTTAGCAAAATGTTCATCAGCCAGGGTTGTATGCAGAATTTTTATTTTGTTGGGTATTTCACAGAGGTCATTTCCATTCACTAGGTGATGATCAACTGATTGGTATTGCTGAGTTTCACACCAACAGCAAGGCATGAGGACACTTGGGGGAGGAGCACATACAGTGTATTATTCATGGTAATGGCACCATAGATTTGAGAGAAGGTGAGGGAAATGTTGCGCTTACGCCGCTTTCTTGCAAATATAATGCTTGAGAGCAACTCGCTTGCATTTGATGCAAATGGAGTCACCACAAAAGCTACAAAGAATGGGGGAATCCCAGAAGCCTTAGAAAATGCCCCAATGCTATCCACCATCGGGTCTGCAAACACAGCTGCTGTCCCTGCCCCCACTAATAGAAGAATTGCTGCTTGCTTATAGATATTAACTGTGTCTACTTTTCCAGAAACTTCTGTCTCCTTGACCTCAAGTTCCTTTGCTGTTAAACCAGCCTCACTCTCCAAAAGCTCCACCACCTGCATAGAATATCAGCTTTGTTGTCCTTTGATACCGCAAGTCCTTTACTATGAGTGTAATCATATATAGAAAATGCCAAGGGAGATTCAGCAACTTACAGCTTTTGCTTCATCAAACTTGGCAGCCCAAAATGCAGGGCTGCCACTAATGTCCAATGAGCTTGTTTGTGCCACTTGGTCTGAGCGTTTTCTGGCTTCAGCCACATGCTGTGCCCACTTATTAATGCCCATCACAAACTCATGCTCTGATAGTGTACCATCCTCATTGCGGTCAAATTCACGAAGCCATGTCTCTACTTGAGTTTCTGCAGGGACACACCTGTGTCCACCCCCACAGCTCTTGCACAATCATCAAGATTCCCTTATTGATATCAGTGTTACAAATTACTCTGCTAGAAGCAAGATACAACCCTCGCTTACGGGCTTACAGGCATTAGATATCCTGTAGAGGTAATATGCATGTTGCAATAGTGTTCCCATAGGTATCTGGGAGACCAGAATGGCATGGAGGCGATCAATGCTTGAATAGGTAGGATAGTCTCACTAAGATTTCGCTCCTTTAACGGCAGGCATATCATGCTGTGATTTCCCCCATTCCATGCTACAACATTGGGTTCAAGTCATGAAGGAGGTGTTTCCACGAATCTTTCCACCAACCATTCTGACCTAACTTATCGTGGTGAATAGTATGAGAGCATTTCCATTTCCTTGCAACTTTTTCTCAACATTACATTGGAGTTTAAGTGGCAGAAAAGGTGGCAGGCATGACAATCACTAAGCAGCAGTCTAATTCCTTTGACAGCCAATCGAGGTTAAAAAAAACAATTGAAGTGCTTTGACTGGCATTTGTCAATCTGTCAGGTTTGCACCATTCTAGTCAGTGGACCCACCCACCCACCAGAAGAGTGGGCAACCATCCTAGAATAGTCGGTCAATGGACCCACTATTCACATGCAAACCCCAATATGTGAAGAAGAAAATAACGAACTGCTTACCCTGCCTCTTCAAGGCCGATGCCAACAATGAGACCCCGCAGCTCATCTTGCCCAATCTTTCCATCCTTATTCTTATCAAAAGTTGAGAATAGGGTCTTTACTACCTCTAGCGATCGTCCTTGCCCTTCATCCTGTGTCCAGGGTCAAGCATGTTTTCAGAAACAAAGGTACAGTGATCTTCTCAGATGGAAAAAACTATACAAAATGTTGGATCAGGAAACAAATCTGCTCTCATATGAAAATTCAGGTCCATTTCCCAAAGTAACAAGCAGTGTTATGAGGAGAGGTAGTTAATAGTACAGAATTTGGGTGATTGTGAAAACCTGCAAAAGGAGCACAGGACGGGACTTGGGATGAGCACTTGGTCCATTGGAGAAAGTAGAGATGCGCTGCAGTGCACGAGATCTGAAAAACTGCACGCGGGCCTCCTCTATCCTTTTCCTCTGTAACCATGGTGATGCAACCTGCAACTCAAAACCTACCACCATTAGACACACCATCTGCATTATTTATTGAGTTCTTCCTCTCAGGAAGAGACTATGGAACAATTGCAGAATTCATTTGGTCCCACATTTTCAGGCATGTCCATCAGGTACTACTGTGTAAATTGTGAGTTCATTTTTCAGGGAAATCCGTGGAACTTTTTTTCCTATTTTTAAGTGTTGCTGGTTTGAACTTGGCATCAGGGGAGGGGCAGAGCCATAAAGCAACAAGCTGCTTCTTGATGACTAAAAGGAGGAAACTTGCAACCAGAAATCAAAAAAAATTGTACATGAAGAATGCTCAAAATACTAGGATGATCTTGTCTCATCTTTGTAAAAGCAAATTTTGCAATCAAATTTGGACTCAGGATTACTTGGTAAGTGCTGTACGCCAATAGACCAAGAAAGGCAACAATGCAGCCTGCTATATCAGCATGTGAGCCATCTAGAAGACGACCTGGGAGCAGTGGTAATTGAACAACTAGAAACGGAAATGTTGAAGCCATCATTATATATGCACCCACTCTGCTCCCAGCACCAACACCCCCCACCCCCCCCAACATGAACCATCAAGCTCTTTGTCTACTATGTCACTCTTTGTATTTATTAGAGACCCCATAAGTTTGGAGGGTATTGTTTTGCCACCTAAAATACCATTTTTTTCTCAGATAAACATTTTTCAAGATTTCTTGGGGCATAAACTATTTTCTTCTAAGTGTTTATTAAAATTTTGATCCAAAGTAAAATAAACTAGTACCCTTATTTTGAACTGCCATCATTCTATAGAAGCAAGCCAGGAATGGGTTATCTGTCCACCCATTCCTTTTTACGACCAAGGAGGTTGGGAGGGATGGAATATGTTTGTAAGAAGGAAGGAGTAGGTCTGTAGGTAGGTACATAGTAGAGGGAAAGGTTAGGTTTGTAGGCAGATATGAAGGTTCAGAAAGACACACACCATTCATTTTATTACCTATATAGATGTAAGTGACCAACCCATGGTGGAGTAAGTCTGTAGGAGTATGTAGTATGTACCTGGTTTGCTCATCAGTGGTGACTCCAGTGCCAAGGAGGTTGAGGCCACGAGTTAGAGTGCCATCTTGGGCAGTAGCATTGGGACCTGACAAATCGCAGCGGCCTGCTAGAAGAGAACCAGCCCAGGCAATGGTGAGAAGCATCACAGAGGAGCCTGCTAGCACCCCAACACCCACCAGAACCTCCTCTTGTGCCTGCACCACACCACCCTCTTCCCCCATTCATTGCTCCGGAATGCATTCAATCATGTGGATTCTTGGCTTGCAAGTTTTGTGTTCCAAGTATGAAAACAGTTTTTTGTCTTTTTTGTTGAGTAATGAGAGCAAAATGAAAGACCAGTAATGGGAAAAAGTTAGGGTTTAGGGTTAAGGTTATAGAACCTGTTCAGGTGTTCCACCAAACCCTGATACGAGAATTAGAATTGAGTCTGGAAATGCTCCCAAAATGGGCAAAACTAATCCTCCAATTAATCCTGGATTCATCACCTGCACAAATCCCAGAGACAAGGAAACAGCACATGAGATCCCACCCATTGTGCTTCACTCAGTTAATGAATAGAACTTCTAGTACTACAACTCAAAACATCACAGTCAAATTCGAGAAACCCAATTATGTATGCAAACAAAAGTCTCAGATCTCACTGGATTATTACACATAACTATCTCTTGCTGAACTCAGTCTACATGAAAGTGTCTTGTTACAATCCTCTCAGTCATCACACTCCAGGTGGAGCTCAATCTGCACCTCAGAAGCTAGAATCCAAAAGCAAAAATTGTTATGGCAGTCAATAGATCTTACCTCCAAGAGAAGCTCACTTCCATTAGATATGAATTGGGCTGCTTTGAAAAGCAAGAATCCATACGCCAGCATTAAACTCAAATTACCACCCACACTCACTGAACATGGCAGAAACCCATATGTCTCCTGACATACCTGTGCACTACCACTGCCTATCTGGAATAGCTTCTGTCCAATAAACCCGCTTGAAGCCATCAGTTCAAATGATGGTGTGTATGAATCCATCACTAAGATTCTTCTTCTGTCAGATTCAATGGATTGTTCTGCAAATGCTGCATTTTGACCTAAAATGGTACCCTTGATTTCACCAGTCTGGAGTTGAGCTTGAGCATCCATGCTGAATCCAGGGTAACAGCAATTGAAAGAAAGGACAAAGGATAAGAAGCTAATAAGAAGTGATTTTGGAAATACAGAAAAACATGCCTCCTGTGCCCCACCACAAGTAATATCACATCTCTCTTGAGCTTTCTGCCAAATGCCCAAAATGCAAATTCCAATTGACTCCAAAACATCAAATGAACATGAATACAACAACTCCTTGCTGGGCTTCGTGCTGTCAGCTTCAATTTGCCTCTCTTTAATTACCGGTCCAAGAAACTGTTGACACAATGTCCTTCTGTTTATGTTAGGTTTAGGTTTACATGGTTCCTGCTCCTGCACATTGCACACAAAGAAGGATCAGAAGGCGGGGTTCAGAACCATGGTTATCATCATCAAAATCCTTGAGAAGCAATGTGGATCACATGTGGAATTCTCACAACAAAATGATGCACAAAAATGTATGATACAAGGCAATTGTACAATACAAACAATAGAAATCTAGGTTTCGGAACACACAACACCATTTCTTCAGATGCTCACTAACTTCCCCACCAACTCACAATCTCTGTCATTAATTTAAAAAATGCACATTCTTGTCAGGTCAATTGCGATGCCCACATTGCAATAATTATATGAGTGAAGATTTTTCAATTGTCAAGGTGGCACTTACATCCAGGTTGCTGCGATCTGTAATGAGATCCACCAATTGTACACATCTGTCTCCTACTCTCCATCCACCATGTCTGCCCCCAAATTAGCAAGGACACAACAGCACTTGTATAGCTTTGTCTTGAATCACAAAAGTGTATCAACATCAATGATATCTGCTAGAAAAAAATTTCCTGAACACAATTTGATCTTACAAGAAAGATTTCTTGATGACCCAAAAAGAATTTCTTTCCATTCAATTTCTCACAAGCTTTGAGAGAGAGACACAGAGAGAGAGTAGCTAACCTGTGACAAGAAATACATGTGGGTGGGGGTGGTTGACATGTCTTGATCATCCCGAGAGTAAGGAATCGATGTCTACAGCCATAAGCTTGCTGCTGCTTGCTGCTGCTGAAGCTACATTGCCTGAATCCAAGTTGAGTTCCAGCTTTGAATCTTGTTGTGGGTGCGACCACCCAAGTGCACAAACATGATCTTGGTATCACTTGGGTCATTACATGAAGCTCTACCATCACTCACAATCTCCCCAAAATACACACCAAAAAAAACCTCTCTCTTCCTCCTCCTCCTCTTCTTCTTCTTCTTCTTCAGTGCTCCTGCCACAATGCGAGGAGTGTCTTCTGTCTCACAAGGATATGGCGCTTCGCTTTTGCTCTCTCGAACTGTCCTTGCAAATGGGAAAGATAATGCCTTTGTGATTTCGGACAGAATGCATCCAAACTTAATGGATGAAACCCCACCCACTTCATCTGAGCTTCATCTCCCCGCAAGAAATCTGGAGCTTGCAATACCCACCACAATTCAGTCATCCACGCATCTGGAGGTTCTCACAACCGGATAAGTTTTCATCCACCTATGTACCTGCAGGCCATTCTCATATAACCAGAAAATTAGGTTTCATCCACCCATTTGAGGGCTCTCATATCAATTGGATAAGTTTCATCCACCCAGCTGAGGGTTCTCATTACTAAACTGGATTTTTTCATCCATCCATCTGAAGGTTCTCATAAATGGATTAAAAAATTCATTCACCTACCTGGATGTTCTCATTTTAACTAGATAAATTTTCATCCACTTATTTGAAGGATCTCATAATTGGATAAGTTTCATCCATGTGGGACCCTACCTTTATGGCACTATTCATTCACTTCTCCTTCCTTTGGCCATAGTAGTTACATTTAGACATTGTCTTACCTTATAGCATCTTGTTTTTCATGATTTTGGATGGTGAGGGGAAAACAATTAATCCAATTCCCCAATTCCTTGGATGCGATAAACATTAACACCTAAACAAGGGGTGTGTTATACTATGGCCTTGCCATTTACATTAACATGTATCTTAAAGGCAAAAGAAGAATTATGGAAATTCAAATATTTCACCATGCAAAAATATAATCTTCAAAAAAATCCTCTAAAAGAAACCAAAATCCTTCTAGATATTATAACTTTATAACTAATCTCAAGTTTCAACACAAGCCAAAATATCATCTTTCAAAAATCTTCATATAAAAATAGACCTACTACCTAAGGAACAAAATCCCTTAAGCTACTATACTCTATAATGAATCTAAACACAATATCCCTGCCTTGGTAGGCTAGCAAGGCCAACAAATGGCACTCACTATTGGAAATCGTTTAAATGTTTAGCTTTGAACACAACGAATAACAAGTTTATTATACGATACCTAACTCTCTCCTTGTGAAGATGAAAGAAAAGACACATCAAAAAAAGAACATGAAAGCAAAGAAGGGTTAGATAGCTTAACTAGATCATCAAATTCGTCATGATACTTTAACTCTCAAGCCACCAAACACATAAACAAGCAATAGTGACCTATTGGTATGTATCCTTAGAAGAATCCTCCCAAAAGACAATCATAGCTATTGTTAGATTATGTTTTGGGAGAAGAAACCATGAATAAAGAGTATGTCAAAAGTTTTGTATGTTGTCATCAAAAAAATTTGTTATATGTAAGATCAATCATAGATGTGGATTCAATGTTTGGAAAGAATTTCAAAACATGAAATTTAGATAAATGGCCTTGAGAAGAATGAGAGTTGAAGGAAAGGGCTTTATATAGACTTGAAGTGGAAACTCTACCCAAATATGAAGTCAATGTCATTATAGGAAACCTTCCAAATCCTAAGGCAAAAAAACCCATATTCTAATTATTCATAATTAAAGTAACAGTGGTGTCTGTTTATGTGGGTAGTGTTTGGAAGATTCTTGTGGAACTAGTGACAAACAGGGCAGGGCGACCATGGCAGCCGCTGCGGGGGGACCGCGCGAGGTGCCATTTTTATTTTAAAAATCCTTGGGGAAAACCAGGGGACTTGCATCTAATCAAACA
>Ga0209208_10003533_pt1 | contig 22359 bp, 20 predicted proteins | sample S1TSphfallax_3_FD_187694 | JGI IMG/M metagenome (GOLD analysis project Ga0209208, IMG submission 187694) | Host-associated microbial communities from peat moss isolated from Minnesota, USA - S1T2_Fd - Sphagnum fallax MG (SPAdes) (version 2) | ecosystem: Host-associated > Plants > Peat moss >...
TTCTTTTTTTGAAAAAAAGAACCAAAAAAACTTTTGATTCCTCAGGGGCGGTGCTGCTGCCGCCCCTGAAGCCCAGCGTCATCAAAAGTTTTTTGCGGAGCTTTTTTTCAAAAAAGCGACCGCTTGCTTCAATCCTAGTCCATCCGCTTCTTATACCGCGCTTTTGGCTTCTCGGCAGTGATCCCGCCATGCAGGGCTGAACCGCGGCCGGAGAGTGAGGGGTTGGTCATAAAGTATTCGTGCGCGGAGGCTGGCGGGTCGCCGGCGGTCACGCGCTCCCAATTGCCGTCCGCGTGCAATATGGAGCTTTGCGCATCGTCGCGCATGTTCACGACCATGATCTGGTCGAGCACCTGGGCGTGCACGGTGGGGTTATGGATCGGCACGAAGGTTTCCACCCGGCCGTCCATGTTCCGCGCCATCCAGTCGGCGCTGGACATGTAAACCTTGTTCTCGCGCGCGGGAATGGTGTGGCCGTCCGCGAAGACACAGATGCGCGCATGTTCCAGGAAACGGCCGACGATGGATTTGACCTTGATGGTCTCCGAGAGACCCGGCACGCCGGGGCGCAGGCAGCAAATGCCGCGCACCACGATTTGAATGGGCACGCCGGCGCGCGAAGCCTCGTAGAGCTGGTCGATCAGCCGGTCATCGACCAGCGAGTTCATTTTCAGCCAGATCCCTGATGGTTTGCCGGCTTTGGCGTTGGCGATTTCGGCATCGATCAACGCGACGATGGTTTTGCGCGTGGTGAGCGGCGAGAAGGCGAGCTGCTCCATGGTCTCCGGCCGGGCATAGCCGGTCATGTAGTTGAACAGCCTGGCGGCGTCGCGCGTCAGCCCCGGGTCGCAGGTGAAGAAGGAGAGGTCGGTATAAATCCGCGCGGTGATCGGGTGGTAATTGCCGGTGCCAAAATGCGCGTAGGCGCGCAGCGTGCCGGCCTCGCGGCGGACCACGTAGGAGATTTTGGCGTGGGTTTTGAGCCCGACGAAGCCGAACACCACCTGCACGCCGGCCGCCTCCATCGAGCGGGCGAGGCGGATATTGGCTTCCTCGTCAAACCGGGCGCGCAGCTCCACCATGGCGGTGACGGATTTGCCGGCCTCCGCCGCCTCGATCAGCGCTTTCACGATGGGGGAGTCCCGGCTGGTGCGGTAGAGGGTTTGTTTGACCGCGACCACCGCCGGGTCCAGTGCCGCCTGGCGGAGGAATTGCACCACCACGTCAAAACTCTCGAACGGGTGGTGCACCAGAATATCCTTGGCGCGGATGGCGGCGAAGCAATCCCCGCCGAAATCGCGGATCCGCTCCGGGAAGCGCGCGGTATAAGGCGGGAACAGCAGATCGGGCCGGTCATCCACGATCATCTGTTTCACGTCCACCAGACCCATCACCCCGGTCTCGATATAGATTTCATCGGCCGGCGCCTCGATCGCGTCGATCACCAGTTCGCGCAGATCATCCGGCATGTCGGCCTGCAGCGTGAGCTGAATGGCGACACCACGGCGGCGGCGTTTGAGCGCGCTCTCATAGGATTGCACGAGGTCCTCGGCCTCTTCCTCGAACTCCACATCGGTATCGCGGATCAGCCGGAACAACCCGGAGCCGCGCACGATGAAACCGGGGAACAGCCGGTGCATGAACATCCCCACCAGCTCTTCGAGCATCACGAAGCGTATGCTGCCCTCCGGGCTGGGCAGCCGCACGAAGCGCTCGATCTGTGCCGGCAGCGGGATCAGCGCGGACATCTGCCCGCGGTCATCGTCCCGCGCCAAAGTCAGCGCCATCACCAGCCCCATATTCGGGATGAACGGGAACGGATGCGCCGGATCGACCGCGAGCGGGGTGAGGACTGGGAAGATGCGCTCCATGAAATACACATCCAGGAAATGCGCGTCATCACTGGTGAGCTGGGCCGGCGGGCAGACCACGATGCCGGCCTGTGCCAGCAGCACGCAGACATTAGCGAAGGCGCTTTGCTGGGCGGCGATCAGCTTGCGGGCGTGCTGGTTAATCTCCGCCAGTTGCTGCGCCGGGGTGGCGCCATCGGCCGAGCGCTCCAGCACGCCGGCGCGCTCCTGGCCAATCAAGCCCGCGACGCGCACGGAATAGAACTCATCGAGGTTGGAGGCGCTGATGGAAACAAAGCGCAGCCGCTCCAGCAGCGGGTGGCGGGGATTCTCCGCCTCGCTCACCACACGGAAGTTGAAATCAAGCCAGGAGAGCTCACGGTTGATGAAGCGCGCCGGGTTTTCCAGCGTGATTTCGGGGGCAAGGGCGGTGACGGTCTGGTCCATGGGGTCTCCTATATCAGGAGATAGACCCATAGCGCATGACGAGTCAGTAACAATTTACGCCGGACGGTTGGGGGGTATTCGGCGAAAATGACAGAAAGCAGTTCTTTTTCTGTAGAAAAAGAACCAAAAAGACTTTTATTTCGCTGGGCTATCGCAAAGCCACCGGCAACGCCCCAAAGGAATCAAAAGTTTTTGCGGCGCTTTTTTTCAAAAAAGCGACCGCTTGCCTAGAGCGATTTCCGATCAATCGGAATCGCTCTAGCTCATGCTTTGGCGCGCATTCCATCCGAGCAGATTGGTTCTGATGAACCAATCTGCTCGGAAAATGCGCTAGCCTTCCTTCATCCCCTCCAGCACGGCCGCCGCCAGCTTGCGGGTCACCTTCACCTTGGCGTCCAGCGTTGCCCTGTCGAGCCGTGCGACCGCCTCGCGCATCGCCGCGGCGGTGCGCGGCAAATTGATCAGCAGGAAATTCCGCACGCCAAGGCTGATGCTGAGCTGGCGCTCCGCCGCCAGCCGGGTCAGCAGCATGGCCAGCAGCTCATCCTCCGGCGCCTGAATTTCCACGGTCTGCGAGGCGCGCAGCCGGCTGGTGAGATCGGCGAGCTTATACGCCATCCGCGCCGGCGCCAGCCGGGCCGCCATCAGCACCGGGTAGGCGTCCTCGGCCGCCGCATTCAGCACGTGCAGCAAGGCGCGCGGCTCCGGCACAATATCCGCATCGTCGATCGCCACCGGGCCGTCAGGCCGCACCAGACCCTGCAGATGCGCCCCCTCGATCACCGCCGCGCCATTGGCCGCCGCCCATACCTGCAGCAAATGGGTCTTCCCACAGCCAGGCGCGCCGGACATCACCAGCCGCCCATGGCTCCACGCCTCCGGCCGCGCCAGCCAGTCCCGCGCCATTGCATTGGAGGGCGCGGTGCAAAAATCCTCCGGCGCGTAAGAATGCGCGGGAGCGAAGGGCAATGCGAGCTGCTTCATTTCAGGATAAGAAAGCGGTCGCTTTTCTGAAGAAAAGCTCCGCAAAAGACTTTTTTGACTCTGGGCTACGGGCGTGAAACGAGCAACGCCCCATAGGAATCAAACGTTTTTTGGGCGCTTCTTTACAAAAAAGCGCTTCTGGCTTGCGTCTCACTCCTTCGGCGCGTCGAGATAGAGCGGGCTGATCAAATAGCGCCGCAGCCAGAACCTCGCCAGCACGCCGAGTGTGGCGGTGACCGGCACCGCCAGCATGATACCGAGGAAGCCGAATGCCGCCCCGCCGGCGAACAGCGAGAAAATCACCCAGACCGCCGGCAGGCCAACGCGGTCGCCAAGGAAGCGGGGCTGGATGACATAATCGTTGAGCGCCTGGCCGAAGCCGAACACCGCCAGCACCAGGAACACGCCGTGCCAGCCGGGCGTTTGGCTGAGCGAAAGCAGGATCGCCATGACCGCGCCGGTGACGGTGCCGACATAGGGGATGAACGAGAGCAGCCCGGCGGCAAGCCCGACGATGAGGCCGAGATCAAGCCCGATGATGGTCAGCCCGATGCCGTACACGGCGGCGAGGATCAGGCAGCAGATCATCTGCCCGCGGATCCAGGCGGCGAGGATGCGGTTCACCTCGATCGCCTGGGCGCGGATCACCGCCTCATAGGGCCTTGGCAGCCAGGTATCGACATGGCGGATAATCCCCGGCCAGTCCCGCAGGAAGTAGAAGGTCACAATCGGCGTTATGACCAGCAAAGTGAGGATGTTCACCACCGCAAAGCCGCTGCCGATGATGTTGGTGGCGGCGGTGCCGGCAAAGGAGACGATGGCGCCGGCCTGGTTGGCGGCGATGTCCCGCAGTTTCTCACTCACCGCACCGGGGCCGATGCGATGTTCCAGGCTGAGAACAAGATGCCCGAAATCGCGCTGCGCGGTGGTGATATAGCCCGGCAGGTTGGTGACCAGCACAGTCGCCTGCTCGGCGATCACCGGATAGAGCAGCAACACGAATACCGCGAGCACGATGATGACCGTGGCGAGGATCAGCAGCGCACCGGCCGGGCGGCGCAGCCCCCATTTCTGCATGCGGCTGACCGCGGGGTCCAGAAAATAGGCGAGCCCAGCCGCGACCACGAAGGGCATGAGGATGGAGGAAAACAGCCGCAGGCAGCCCCACAGCGCCAGCAGCACGATGGCGGTGAGGACCAGCCGCTGCCACTGCACCTTCACGCTGTGGTTCGGCTCCAAGGACCCGCCGCTCATACCGGCATGGATGATTGCGCCGCGCGGTGGCATGTGTTGAAACGCGGCAGAATTTTTTGGATGTGGAATCGCGCAGCCATGCAACTGGCTTAGCGCATCGGAGGCTGACATGACCAGCATGACGTACGGCCAGGCCGGCGTGGATATTGCCGCCGGGGACGCGCTGGTGGAACGGATCAAGCCGCTGGCGAAGGCGACATCGCGCGCCGGCGTGCTGGGCGGACTGGGCGGGTTCGGCGCGCTATTCGATTTAAAGGCGGCCGGGTTTGCGGACCCGATCTTGGTTTCCACCACCGATGGGGTGGGCACCAAGCTCAAAATCGCGATCGAGACCGGGATCCATGACTTCGTCGGCATCGATCTGGTGGCGATGTGCGTGAACGATCTGATCGTGCAAGGCGCAGCGCCTTTGTTTTTCCTGGACTATTTCGCAACCGGCGCGCTGGACGTGGCGTCCGCCGCGCAGGTGATCGCCGGCATCGCCGAGGGCTGCAAACTCGCCGGCTGCGCGCTGGTGGGCGGCGAGACGGCGGAAATGCCGGGGATGTACGGGCCGGGCGATTACGACCTCGCCGGGTTCTCGGTGGGTGCGGCCGAGCGCGGCACATTGCTGCCGGCAAATGTCGCGCCGGGGGACGCGATTTTGGCGCTGCCCAGTGCGGGCGTGCACTCCAACGGCTTCTCCCTGGTCCGCAAAATCGTCGCCGGCACCAATATGGGGTGGGACGCGCCAGCCCCCTTCGCAACCGGGCAGAGCCTCGCGGCGGCGCTGATGACGCCGACACGGATCTACGTGCAGCCGGTGCTGGCTTTGCACAAAGCCGGGCTGCTGAAGGGTGCGGCACACATCACCGGCGGCGGCTTGCCCGGCAATCTGCCGCGCGCATTGCCGGAAGGCTGCGGCGCGCGCCTCGCCGGGCCGTGGGCGATGCCCGCGGTGTTCGCCTGGCTGGCGCACCACGGCAATGTGGCAGCGGATGAAATGCTGCGGGTGTTCAATTGCGGGGTCGGGATGGCGCTGATCGTGACCGACGCGCCGGCCGCGATCGCGTTGCTGGAGGCCACCGGCGAAGCGCCATTCCGGCTCGGCGTGGTGACGGACGAGCCCGGCGTGGTGATCGCCGGCCAGGACGGCCTGTTCGGATGAAGCGCCGCGCCGCCATCCTCTGCTCGGGCCGGGGCTCCAACATGGCGGCGCTGATCACGGCGGCGCAGGCGCCCGCGTTTCCGGTGGACATCGCTTTGGTGATCACCAACAAGGCGGACGCGCCGGCTTTGGCTCTGGCGGAGAGCCTCGGGGTGCCGGCGCGCGCCATCCCCTCCAAACCCTATGGCCGCGACCGCGAGGCCCATGAACGCGTGATCGACGCCGCCTTGCAGGCGCATCACATCGAGCTCGTTTGTCTCGCCGGCTATATGCGCATCCTCACCCCTTTTCTGGTCGGGCGCTGGGCGGGGCGGATGCTGAACATCCACCCCAGCCTGCTGCCAGCCTATCCGGGGCTGGACACCCATGCCCGCGTGCTGGAAGCGGGCGAAACCACGCATGGCTGCACCGTGCATCTGGTCACCGAAATCATGGATGACGGGCCAATCCTCGCCCAGGCCCGCGTGCCCGTGCTGCCAGGCGATACCGAAGATACCCTGGCCGCCCGCGTGCTGGCGCAGGAGCATATCATCTACCCCGCCGCGCTGGCGGATTTCGCCCGCAAAATGCCCTTGCCAGAGCCCGCCCGGCACTCGTAAAAACTGCCTCAAGCACCCGCAGCAGAAAGCCGTTCACCATGGTCACCGAAACCAACCAGCAAACCACACTGCCCCCCGGCCAGGATTTCGACACCGCCGCCAAAAAAGGCTGGGCATTCTTTACCAAATTCCTGCTGACCAACGTGCTGGTCACTATCGCCGTGCTGCTGTTGGTGGGGCTGCTGACGGTTTGGAGTTAAACAAGCGGCGGCTTTGTCTCGAAGAAACGCTACGCGAAAAGACTTTAGAATTCTTTGGGGCAGTGTTGGCGGGACCGCGATCGCCCAGAGTAAATAAAAGTTTTTTTGGTTCTTTTTTTTCAAAAAAAGAACCGCTTGCTTTAATCCTCCGCCAGCACCAGCCGCAAAAGCCGCCGCTTGGTATCGGTAAACCCCATGGACCGGTACAGGCTATAGGCGCGGTCGTTTTCCGCCTCGACCTCCAGCAGCAGCACGCGGATGCCGCATTTGCGGGATTGTTCCAGCGCCAGCTCCATGGCGGCGCGGCCGAGCCCGCGCCCGCGCGCGGCGGGGATGATGTAGATATCGTCGATAAACCCGTCAGTGCCGCCATGCTCCGGGCTGTAGCCAAGCGAGAGCACGAAGAATCCCACGATCTCCCCATGCTCGACGAGGAAAAACGCCGGCGCCAATTCAACACCGGCGGCGACGTCGCGGATCGAGGCTTCGCCGGCCGCGTTCAGCGCGTGGCCGTCCTCCTGGTGGAACGCACGCGCGAGTTCCAGGAACAAATCCGCGTCCGCCGCGGTGAGTTTGCGGGCGGCGAGGCTCATTTGAGGGTTTGGGTGGTAAGGCGCTCCTCGGCGATATCAAGCGCCGCTTCGGTGGCGGTACGGGTGATCAGCCGCAACAGTCCGCGCGGGGATTTGGGTTTCAGCCATACCGGCTTGGCCTTCGGCCCGCCGAGCTGTTTGACCATCGCGTCCACGTCCGACAATCCGTCCAGCAGCCCGAGTTCGAGTGCGGATTGTCCGCTCATATAGCCGCCGTCAAAAACCTTATCTTCATCCTTGGTCAGCCGCACGCCGCGGCGCTCGCGCACCCAGGACTTGAACATCTCATGCGCCTCGGCCAGCAACGCCCTGGTAAATTCCTCGTCCTGCGGCCGCAGCGGCGAAAAACTCTCCATCCGCGCCTTGTTGGCGCCGGCGGTGAACAGCCGCCGCTCGATCTCGTAGCGCGCGATGAATTTATCGAACCCGAAGCCGCCGGTGATCACGCCGATGGAGCCGACGATGGAGAGCCGGTTGGCATAAATCTCGTCCGCCGCGCAGGCCAGCCAATACCCGCCGGAGGCGCCGACATCGCCGATGATGGCGATGATCGTGATGTTGGTTTCGGCCGCCTTGCGGCGGATGAACTGGCCGATCAGATCCGATTGCGCGGCCGAGCCGCCGGGGCTCTCGATCGCCAGGACCAGCCGTTTGGTTTTTTTGGCAAGCGCAAAACCGCGCTCTAGCGCCGGGCTCAGCGCATCAAGATTAAGCGCCCCAGGGCGCGCGGCAATAATGCCGCGCATGACAACAACCGGGATTTTGGGTTTGGACCAGGGGAGTGGCATGGCTTTGTGCTAGCAGGACAGGCGGATTTGAGAAAGCACGCGCGCCGGGATAGCGAGAGTGATTGATTTAAGAGACTGCTTTAAAAGCCAAAGAAAGCGGTCGCTTTTAAAAAAAAGCTCCGCAAAAATTTTTAACACGCTGGGGCAGCGCAGGTTTCAAAGGCACAGCCCCAGAGTCAAAAAAAAGTTTTTTGGTTACTTTTTTTCAAAAAAGTAACCGCTTGCCTCCTCCCCAAGCCAACCAGCTATTCTTCACCGCCCCTTAACGCCGGAATGCGATTGCGTTGGCGGCACTGCATGAATGACGAGCAATTCTTTCTTGGGCGGCAGCCGATCATCGGGCGGAGCGGTGAGCTGGTGGCGTATGAGTTGCTGTTCCGCAGCGGCACCGCCAACCATGCCGAGATTGCCGATGACATGGCGGCCAGCGCCGCGGTGATCGAGCATGCCTTTCTCGATCTGGGCGTGGACGCGGCCTTGGGGGACAAGCTGGGCTTCATCAATGTTTCCGAGGGCATGCTGCTGCACCCGATGATCGAGAGCCTGCCGCCACGGCGTGTGGTGCTGGAGCTGCTGGAGACCGTGCCGGTGACGCCGGAGGTGTGCCGGCGCTGCGCAGCGCTCAAGCAAGCGGGGTACCGGCTGGCGATCGATGATGTGACCTCGCTGGAGCGTGGCCACGCAGCGTTGCTGCCCTTGATTGATATCGTGAAGATCGACGTCCACGGCATGTCCGATGACACGCTGCGCGGCCTGGCGCGAGAGTTAAAGCCCTACAAAGTGGCGCTGCTGGGCGAGAAGATTGACCAGATTTCGCACTATAATCTGTGCTGGGAGCAGGGTTTCTCGCTGTTCCAGGGCTATTATTTCGCGCGGCCGACGGTGCTCTCCGGCCGCAAGGTGCCGCCTTCGACCCTGGTGCTGATCAAGCTATTTGGGTTGCTGGCAGCCGACGCCGAGATCCGCGAGCTGGAAGCTGCGCTCAAGCGCACGCCGGAGCTGACCTTGCGCATGCTGAAACTGGTCAATTCGGCGGCGTTCTATACCGGGCGGAAAATCTCCACGCTGCGCAACGCCATTGTGGTGCTCGGCCGGGTACAGCTCAACCGGTTGATCCAGGTGATGATGTTCGCCCAGCAGCATCGCGGCCGGCCTGGCACGGACCCGCTGATCCACGCCACGGTGGTGCGCGGCCGGCTGATGGAGCTGCTGGCCGAGTCGCGCGGCCTGCTGGGTATGCGCGGGCGCGCCTTCATGACCGGCATATTGAGCTTGGCGGATGTGCTGTTCGCGCAGGATATGGAGGAGATCATCCGCCTGCTCAACCTGCAGGACGAGATTAAGGCGGCTTTGCGCGCGCATGAGGGCGAGCTCGGCGCTTTACTGGCCTTGGTGAAATTCGGCGAACAGGCGGACCCGGGACCGGTTGAGGCAGCGCTGCACAACCTCGGCCTCCCCGGACTCGACTGGTTCAACAGGCTTCAGCTGGAAGCGATGAAATGGTCATCGGACCTTTGAGGCGGGCAGGCAATGCAAATGCGATCCTGTTGCCGTTATTTTTAGTCGGACGCCGAGGCAAACTTATTCTGCCGTTCCAGCTCGAACATATAATCCCGCGTCAGCGGCACGGCGGTCCGCTCATGCACCAGTTGGATTTGGAAATTCATATGGTCCAGCAGCCGGAACGAGAGTTCCGAGCCGGCGAGGTAATATTCAAACATCCGGCAAAACCGTTCATCGTAGAGTGCCGCGATGGCGTCGCGGTTGGCGGCGAAGCGCCGGCGCCAATGCGCGATGGTTTTGGCGTAGTGCAGCCGCAGGATTTCGATATCCGCCGTCAGCAGGCCGGAAGTTTCGATCGGCCCCAACACTTCCGAGAGCGCCGGCGAGTAACCGCCGGGGAAGATGTATTTGGCGATCCAGCCATTCGTCGCACTCGGCCCGTTGAACCGGCCGATCGAGTGCAGCAGCGCCACGCCATCCGGCCGCAGCGCGTTTTTAATGGTCGTGAAAAAGGCCGGGTAATTCGGCACGCCGACATGCTCGAACATCCCCACCGAGACGATACGGTCGAATGTTTGGGTGAGTGCGCGGTAATCCATCAGCTCAAAGCGCACGCGGTCGGACAGGCCCGCCGCCGCGGCCCGCGCCCGGGCTTCCGCCAATTGCTCTTCGGAGAGCGTGATGCCGAGCACGCGGGCGCCGTAATCCTTCGCCAAGGTGAGTGCGAGCCCACCCCAGCCGCAGCCGATATCCAGCACCTCAAGCTCCGGCCGGTCGAGCTTCAGCTTGGCGGCGATATGGCGTTTTTTGGCCGCCTGTGCCGCCTCCAGGCTTTCATCCCCGCGCGGGAAATAGGCGCAGGAATATTGCCGGTCCCGGTCCAGGAACAGCGAATAGAGCCGGCCGTTCAGGTCGTAATGATGCGCGACATTACGCTTGGAGCGGATCGCGTTATTGGCCTGCGCCAGCGGGCGGAGCAGCCAGGCGATGCGCTCATTCCAGGCCAGCACGGGGATATACTGGCCGCGCACATTGTCCAGCAGCAAATAAAGCAGCTCGTAGATGCTGCCCTCGGTCAGCACCACGCCCTGGTCCATATAGGCCTCGCCCAGCGCCATCGCCGGGTCCCCGACCAGATGCCGCAGCGTGGCCGCGTCCCGGATTTCAAGCGCGACCGGCTTGCCGGTGTTATCGCCATAGCTGCTGGTGGTCTGGTCCGGCCAGGTGACAATCAGCCTGCCCTGGCTTATGGCGCCGGTCAGTGTCCGGTCCAGAAGTTTTTTGAAGAGCCACGTCACGTTCTGCTGCTCCCAATACCCAGCTTTTAGCTAAGTATTAAGGACGCAGAAAAAAAGATGTGACAATAAAAACGGCCCCTGCACGTGGTGCAGAGGCCGTTTTTTATGGCGCAAGGGCACTTTTGGTTAGGCTTCGGCCTCTTCCTGGCCGAATAGCGGCCCGAGCTCGGGCTTCTCGTCCGGTTCGGCGGCGATCGTCTCGCCGCGCGCCTGCTTCTCGGCCTCTTCCGGCGAGCGGGCGACGTTCACCTTCACGGTGATGATCACCTCCGGGTGCAGAGCCACCCGCACGGTGGCAATCCCCAGCGCCTTGATCGGCTGCTCGAGCAGCACCTGCGCGCGCTCAATCCCGAGGCCGGCGGCGGTGCAGGCGTCTGAGATGTCGCGGCTGGAGACCGAGCCATACAGCGCGCCGGCTTCGGAAGCCTGGCGGATCAGCGTGACCGACAGGCCAAACACCCGCTCGGCCACACGCTCGGCCTCGTCCCGGCGCTTGATGTTCTGCGCCTCCAACTGCACGCGCTCACGCTCAAAACGCTCGCGGTTCGCCTTGGTCGCGCGCACAGCCTTGGACTGCGGCAGCAGAAAATTACGCGCATAGCCGGGCTTGACCTTCACGATCTCCCCCATCTGGCCGAGCTTCTCGACGCGCTGGAGCAGGATCAGTTCTACGTTTGCCATGGTTCCGCCCCCTTAGATCAGCACGTAAGGCAGCAATGCGAGGAAGCGGGCGCGCTTGATCGCCTTCGCCAGCTCGCGCTGCTTCTTGCCGGACACGGCGGTGATGCGCGACGGCACAATTTTGCCGCGCTCGGAGAGGAAACGCGACAGCAGCCGCACATCCTTATAGTCGATCACCGGCGCGCCAGGCCCGGAGAACGGGCAGGATTTCTTCCGGCGGAAAAACGGGCGGCGGGCGCCAACGGCCGGGCGGCGGGTGCCGGCTTCAACAGCTTCAGACATCAGATATCCTCCTCAACGCCGTAGTCATCCCGGTCGGCGCGGAACTCATCCCGCGCGCGGAACTCCTCACGCTCATCAAAACCGCGCTTGCGGCCAGCCTCAAAACGGCCAGCGGGCTTCGGCCCGCGGAAGCCGCGCTCACGCTCGTCAGATTTGCGGGCGAGAATGACGGACGGCTCCTCGTTGATCTCCTCGACGCGCACGGTCATGAACCGCAGCACATCCTCGTTCAACGTAAGCTGACGCTCCATCTCCAGCACCGCCGGCGGCGGCGCATCGAGCCCGAGCAGAATGTAATGGCCCTTACGGTTCTTCTTGATCCGGTAGGCGAGCGAGCGCAGGCCCCAATATTCGCGCTTCTTAACCGCGCCGCCATCAGCCTCAAGCTGGGCGGTGGCAGCGTCGGCAACAGCGTCGGCCTGCGCCTGCGTGATTTCACTCCGCGCGATCAGCACGGTTTCATATAGCGGCATGTGCACTCCCTTCGGCTGGTTTCAGCTCCGGCCCGGGTCTGGGCCTCCCAATAGCGGGACGAGCATTAGCCGGGCGCGATGCCACGCACCCGGCAGGGGAGGCGAGGCTTTGGCATGGCACGGGTGAGAAAGCAAGGGGAGGCAAGGCAAGCGGTGCTTTTTTGAACTATTTTTGAGCGGCCCGATTCAGACATCGCGGCTGCGCTGCGCTGTTATCGGGACGCCAGAATCAAAAAACTTTTATCCTCCGGGGCGCTGCCGGCGGCGCCGTACCGGCAATATCCACCAGCCCCCGGAGTCATGCGAGCCCGCGAAACGGGCGCGGCAATCCATCTTTCCTGCCACAATATGGCCCTTAAGCCGCCCCCGCGGCTTTGATCAGCGCTTGAACATCATGCCCAAAAATCGTCAGCCCGGTAATGTTGGCGTTCTCGATCGTCACGTTGCTGAGATTGACGTTGGAGAACTTCGCCCCCGCCAGCCGCACATTGGTGAACACCGCATCCGGCATGGCGACATCATCGAACGTCGCGCCCGGCATCGCGCAGTTGCGGAACCCCGCCCCCGGCAAACGCTGGTTCTGGAACCGCCGGGGCGGCGCTGCCGCCTCCGGCGCCGGTGCCGCCACGCCGGTGGCACCATGATGGATCAGCGCAAACAAGGTTTCGCGCGTATGCGCCAAATGCTCCGGCCCAACAATTTCCAGCAGCTTCTCCTCAATCCCGCGGACCACCGCCGCCGCCGCCGCCGCAATCGCCACCCCGCGCGGGGTGAGGGCGAGTGCCACGCGCCGCCGGTCCTCAGCGTCCTCCTCGCGCGTGAGGTACCCGCGCAGCACCAGCGTATCCACCAACTGCCCGGCCGCCTGCTTGGAAATATCCAGCTCCGCGATGATCTGGCTGAGCGGCGCGCCGGCATTGGCCACACTGCCCAGCACATAAATCCCGTTGCGCGGCATATCCTCGCAACCCGCCTCCGCCAGCATCAGCCGGATCGCGGCGGCATAAACATTGCGCGCCGCCCGCAAAATAGGGGGGAGAGACACAGGGGGATGGGCGTCAGACATCGCAGCCTCCAGTTTGATGCGGAGACGTTATAGTAAATTTTTAATACAGTCAATAAAATTTACTAAAGTATCCGGCAGCAAAGCTGCTCAGGGCGTTGCGGCGGCCTTCGGCGCTGCCGGTGCCGCCGGAACAGGCGTGGCGGAGGATGTGGCGGCCGGCGTTGCCGTGGCCGGGCTCGCGCTGCTCGCGGCGGCGGGCGTTGCGATGCTGCCGGAGGAGGACGCAGGCGCCGCCGGTGCCGCCGCCGGATCGGCCGCCACCGGCGTCGGCGCTGGCGCGGCCGGGTCATCAACCCCCGCAAAGCCCGGCGCGATCTGCCAGGGGGACGCCGCATCCGGCGCCGGCGGTATCGGCCCAATATCGATCTCCACCGGCGCGGCATCACCCGCCGCCGCTGCCGGTTTCGTGGCACTGGCAGCGGGTTTGGGCGCGGGCACGGCGGCCGCCACCTGCACGGTATAATCCGGCACAATCCGCGCCTGCTGGGAGCCGGCGATCACCAGCACATGCAGCCCCAGCGGCAATGCGGTCTTGCTCGTCTGCGTGACGGAGACCAGCTTATCGCCCGGCTCCTCATCGACGATATATTCCCAACCTTTCACATCCCCCACCGCCTGCGCCGCCGCCGCGCCGCCAATCCCGCCCACCAAAGTGCCGCCAATCGCGCCGATCGCGGTCACCACCGGGTCACCCGCAATCTGCGCCCCTGCAACCCCGCCAGCCGCCCCGCCGGCGGCCTCCCCCACCGTGCCATCCGCGTTGATCATCACCTGCCGCACGCCGATGATCGTCCCGCGCTGCACCGCCGCCTCCTGCTGCGCGGCGTTGGCGGCATAGGTGTTCGGCGAATAGCTCTGACTGCACCCGGCAAGGCAGAGCGCAAGGAGCCCAGGCAACAGGCAAAAGGAAAAAACCAATGGGCGCAAGGAGGGGTCCGTATTCTTGTCAGACAGCCCTTTTTATAGCCGCTGAGCAACCCGCTGTCACGCTGGAGCTGCTTGTAGGGTGGGGTGCTCTTCCGCACCCAACCCCTCCAGTGCCATAACGTCGGTCGTAAAATGCGGTGGTAGATAAATGCCTAACGACCGGCGAAAACGCGTTGCAGGTGGATCATATTTTTTCACCGTCGCCTTGGCAGATCGGCGCCGCAACCTTTTGATACAAGAAATCGTAGCCCTGCGGGCGTCTATCGATATATTTAATTAACACGCCGTTATGCCGAACTGCCCCCCACACCCCCGCCCCGCATCATAAAAATTTTTTGCGGCGCTTTTTTCTAAAACAGCGACCGCTTGCTTAGAGCCGGATGACATTAAGGCGATCCATTTTATGGATCGACTTAATGTCATCGCGCTCTAAGGCACCAGCTTCGCCTCAACAATCTCCGTCTCCCCCGGGATCCGCTCAATCACAAACCCCAGACGCTTGATAAAATTCAGCATCGGCACGTTATCCGCCAGAATCTGCCCGGTAATTTCCTGCACCCCTTGGGTTTTGCCCCAGGCGATCACCGCGCGCATCAGCGCGCTGGCGAGGCCGAGGCCTTTGGCGGCGGGTTCAACCGCGACGGCAAATTCGGCGGAGAGGCCGTCGGTATCGTTGCGCACCAGGCGGGCCGCACCCGCGGTTTCGCCGGATTTATCCCACACCGCGATGATCGCCATTTCGCGCGCATAGTCCACATCGGTCATGCGGGTGATCTGTTCGGTGGGCAGCGAGCGCACGGCGGAGAAGAACCGGTAGCGCATATCCTCATGCGTGAAGCGCGAGAACAAGGCGGCGTGCGCGTCCGCGTCCTCCGGGCGGATCGGCCGAAGGGTGAAAGTTTCGCCCTTGGCCGCGTAATGCGAGACGAGGTTGCCGGGGTAGGGCGAGATGATCAGGGCGGGGCGTTTGGCGCCGGGCAGCCGCAGCTCAATCCGCGCGCTGGCAGCCACAATCCCGCCCGCATGCGCAAAAATCGGGTCCAGATCCAGCAGCAGAATATCCGGCGTGTCGATGATGAGCTGGCTCACCCGCACCAACGTGGCGGCGATGGCGTCCTCATCCGCCGCCGGCTGGCCGCGATGCGCCGCCAGCAGGGGGGCCACCGCCGAGCGCCTTATCAACCCGTGCGCCAAAGCAAGGTTCAGCGGCGGCAAATCCGCGGCGAGCCCCGACAAATCATCCGGGTCGCCGCCGCCGGCGCCAAAGCTGATGGTGGGGCCGAGGATCGGGTGATCGCTCACCCTGATGCGCAGCTGCGTCCCGCGCGGGGCGAGGTGCTGGACGATAAACCCCGCCCCGCCGGCGAGGCCGGTATCCTTAAATCGCGCCTCAATCGCCCGCGCCGCCGCCAGCACGGCATCCGCATCGGCCAAATCCAGCGCGATCGAACCCGCGAGCCGGCTGGTCGGCATATCGGGGTGGGAGAGCTTGAGCACGGCGGGAAAGCCGATGGCACTGGCCGCCTCCGCCGCCTCCGTTGCCGTGGCGGCATAGCGGCTGGCGATGGCGGGGATGCCATAGGCGGCGATGATGGCCAGGGCCTCGTCCTGCACCAGGCTGCGCTGGCCGGCCAGGCGGGCGGCGGCGATCTGCGCCTGCACCGCGGCGGAATCTGGCGCCACCTGCAGCACCTCGGCCGCCGGCAGCTCGCGCGCCGCGGCGCGGTTGCGCCGGTTGGCGAGCAGATGCTTGAAGCCGATGATGGCGTGCTCCGGCGCCTCAAACGCCGCCAGGCCGGCGGCGGCCAGCCGGTGCCGGTCCGCCATGCCGCGCGCCTCGCCCATCGCCACGATCAGCAAAGGTACGCCGACGGTTTTGGCGCAGGCGATCAGCGCCTCGATCCCGACGTCCCCGTCCTCCTCCTCGGGCGCGTGCACCACCAATATGCCGCCGACCTCGGGTGCCGAGGACAGCATGGCGGCCAGCTCGGCCAGCTGTGTGGGCCGGTTGCGGGTGAAAATTGGTCCGTATTCCGGAATATCGCCGATCGCGAGGCGCATCACCTGGGTGGTTTCGGGCGAGAGCCGGGCGAGGCTCAACCCCGCCTCCAGCGCGCAATCGGCCGCCAGGCGCCCGGCGGCCAGGGAATTGGCGATGATCGCCAGGCTCTCGCCGCGCGCGGGGCGCACGCGGGTGAGGGTCTCGGCGGCGGCGATGAACTCGCTGATGGTGCCGGTGAGCAGCACGCCGGCGCGGGCAAACGCCGCCTCCAATGCGGCATGCCCATCCCCCTGGCGGTCGCGCAGCCGCACGCCGGGGGCGATGGCGATCACCGGGCGCAGCCGGGCGGCGGCGCGGGCGGCAGAGTGAAAAATTTTCGGGTCGCGCAGCCGGTCGATCTCCACCAGGATGGCGGAGGTCCCCGGGTCGCGCGACAGATGGTCCAGCACCAGGCCAAAGCCGATATCGGTATTGCCGCCAATGCCGATGATGTTGCTGAACCCGACCGCATTGGGCACCGCCCAGTCGATCACCGTGCGGGCAAGTGCCGCCGATTGTCCAACCAGCGCCACCCGCCCGCGCGCCGGGATGACGCCGAAGGTAGAGGCGTTGAGGCCGAGCCCGGGCAGCACCAGCCCGTAGGCATGCGGCCCCAGCACGCGGATGCCGGCGTCTTTCGCGAGCGCGCCGAGCTCGGCCACGTCCGAGAGCACGATCGCCCCGCGCGCCCCGGCCGCGGCGTGGCGGGCCAAGGCCGCCGGAATATCCGCCGCGTCATCCGCCAGCAGGGCCAAATCCGCGTCCCCCGCCTCATCGGGCTCGGCGGAGAACGCGCCGGTAAACTGCGCGGCGTGAATATGGGCGAGAACGCGCTGGCCAAGTTTTGTCGCGGCCCCGCTCAACACCACCGATTCCGGGTGGAACAGGCGGGCAGGGTCGAAACGCCGTTTGGCCGCGATGCTCATATGATCAGTTCGATCAGGAACGGCCCAGGGCGCTGCACGCTGGCGGCCAGATGCACGTTCAGCTCGTCCAGATCATGCGCCCGCACGGCCTGGATGCCCATGCCGCCGGCGAGCTGCACCCAGTCCAGATCTGGGTTGGAAAGATCCATCATATCCAGCGCCGTGCGGCCGGGATTTGCCCCGACACCCGCCAGCTCGCCCAGCAAAATCGCGTATTTGCGGTTGGAGAGGATGATCGTGGTAATGTCGAGTTTTTCGCGCGCCTGGGTCCAGAGGCCGGCGAGCGAATACATCGCCGAGCCATCCGCCTGCAGCGCGATCACGCGCCTGCCGGGGGCGGCAATCGCACAGCCCACCGCCAGCGGAATCCCCTCGCCGATCGCGCCGCCGGTCAGCATCACCCAGTCATGCCTGGGTGCGGCATGGGTGCGGGGGAAGAAGCCGCGGCCAAAGGAAATCGCCTCATCGATGATGATGGCGTTCTCCGGCATCAATGCCGCCAAGGACTGCGCGAATTTTTCCGGCGTCACCGCGCCGGTGGCGGGGCCGGGCAGCGGCCCTGGGTCCGGCGCCGCGATTTTTGGCACGGCGAGGCGCTCGACCAAGGCGGCCAGCGCCGCCGGGCCATCCTCATCCGGCGCGCTCAAAATTTGCACCAGGCAGCCCTCCGGGTAGAGCCGCCCCGGCTTGCCCGGATAGGCGAAGAACGAGACCGGCTCGCCAGTATTCACCAAAATCAACTGCTCAATCCCCGCAAAGGCGGCGATGCCCTGGTCCACGGGATAGGGGATGCGCTCGGCGGGCACCCGCCCGCGCCCGCGCGGCAGCCGGGCGGGCGAGCGTTCCAGCAATATTTTCGCCCCCCTGCCCTGCGCAATCTGCCAGGCCGCCAGCAGCGGCGCCTCCTGCATCGCCGGGCCGCCGATCAACAGCATGGTCTTTTTGCCGGTCTCCAGCAGCTTCGCCACCGCCTCAATCGTCTCAGCCGCCACCGGCTTGGGCCCTACGGGTGCGGCGGCCGCGGCCACCACCCCGCCCTCCTCCCAGGCCGTATCCGCCGGCAGAATCAGCGTCGCGACATAGCCGGGATAGGATTTTGCGGCGGTGATCGCGGCGGCGGCGTCCGCCCCCACCTCGGCCGAACTCTGCGCCTGTTTCACGAAGGCGGAGGCCGCCGCCGCGAGCCCTGCGGTATCCGCGGTCAACGGCGCGTCCAGCGGGCGGTGATAGGTCGCCTGGTCGCCGACCACGTTGACCACGCCTGAGCGCGCGCGCCGCGCATTGTGCAAATTGGAGATCGCGTTGGCGAGCCCTGGCCCGCAATGCAGCAGCGTGGCGGCCGGCTTGCCGGCAACACGGTAATACGCATCCGCCGCGCCGCTCACCACCGCCTCATCCAGACACAGCACGCAGTTGATGCCGGGAATCCGGTCGAGTGCCGCGACAAAATGCATCTCGCTGGTGCCGGGATTGGCAAACACCGTGTCAATACCGGATTTGATCAATGTATGGACCAGGCTCTCCGCACCGTTCATTCTCGCGTCTCCTTGCGCGGGTTGTCCCCGCTATAAATAGTTATCCACTGCCGCGACTCAGGGTTTGGTTCTAGGAGACGCTGCATGAATTCCATTGATACCCCACTCCTCGGACTCTCCCAACGCCTGCCGCCGGCCAACACCCAGGCCGAGCAGGCGCTGCTCGGCGCGTTGCTCGCCAATAACAAGGCCTATGAGCGGGTTTCCGAGTTCTTGGCGCCCGAGCATTTTGCCGATCCGGTGCATGGGCGGATTTTCCAGGCGATTGCACGGCGCTGCGAGGCCGGGCAGATCGCCGATCCGGTGACCCTGCGCGCCGAGTTCGGCGATGGCGCGCTCGATGAGGTGGGCGGGGTTGCGTATTTGGCGCAGCTGCTCTCCGCCATGGTGGGCATCATCAATGCCGGGGATTACGGCCGCGTGATCCGCGACGCCTGGCTGCGCCGCCAGTTGATCGATATCGGCGAGACGGTGGTGAACCGCGCCTTCGGCGCCGAGCCGGAGCTGGACGGCGTCAAACAGATCGAGGCGGCGGAACACACCTTGTTCACCCTCGCGACCGAGGGCGGGACCGAGGGCAAGGGCATCACCTTCCGCGAGGCGCTGGGCCAGGCTATCAACATCGCCTCGCTCGCCTTCAAAAACCAGGGCGCGGTGTCGGGCCTGGATACCGGCTTGCGGGACCTCAACAAAAAAATGGGCGGGCTGCACCCGTCGGATCTGCTCATCCTCGCCGGCCGGCCTGGCATGGGCAAAACCGCGCTCGCCACCAAAATTGCCTTTGGCGCGGCGCGCGCGCTGCTGGCGAATGCGCGGGCGGACAACCCGAACGCCATGGCCAAGCAATGCGTCGCGATATTCTCGCTGGAAATGAGCGCGGATCAGCTAGCGACCCGTCTGCTCGCCGAGGAGGCGCGGGTCTCCGCGGACCGCATCCGGCGCGGCGAGATTTCCAGCCGGGATTTTGATAATTTTGTGAAGGTGAGCCGGGAGATCGCGGATATTCCGCTGGTGATCGATGACACCCCCGCCCTCACGCTCTCGGCATTGCGCACGCGCTGCCGGCGGCTGCAGCGCACCCAGGGGCTGGGGCTGGTGGTGATCGATTATCTGCAGTTGATGCGCCCCGCGGCGGGGACGAAGCCGGAGAGCCGGGTGCTGGAGATCAGCCAGATCACCCAGGGGCTTAAAGCCATCGCGAAGGAGCTGGCGGTGCCGGTGCTGGCGCTCTCGCAGCTGTCCCGCGCCGTGGAGAGCCGCGATGACAAGCGCCCGCAGCTCTCGGATCTGCGCGAGTCCGGGACGATTGAGCAGGACGCCGATGCGGTGATGTTCATCTACCGCGATGAATATTATTTGCAGCAGAAGGAGCCCAAAATCGTCGCCTTCGACCGGGAGGATAAGTATCAGGAGGCGATGGAGAAGTGGAAGTCTGACATGCATGAGGTGTATCAGAAGGCTGAGCTGATTTTGGCCAAGCAGCGCCATGGCCCGACCGGCAAGATTGATTTGTTTTTCGAGGGTGAATTTACCCGCTTCGCGGATTTGGATACGGTGCATGGGCGTGATTGAGCCCGCGTTGCAGGAGTAAGCCCCGTTCCGTTCCCCCACCGCCGGCCCGACGTCATGGGGTCTGGGGCCTCCCGGCCCCAGCGGGTCCAGGGCGGAGCCCTGGCCTTGCCATGACGGCCTTCCTCGATATCGATTTGGGCGCGATCGCCAGTAACTGGCGCACGCTGAATGAGTCACACACCGGCGCCACCGCCGGCGTGGTGAAAGCCGATGCGTATGGCCTGGGTGCGGCGCAGGTGGTGCCGGCGCTGTTTGCCGCCGGGTGCCGGCATTTTTTCACCGCGCATTTGGCGGAGGCGGTTGCGGTGCGCGGGCTGGCGCCAGGCGCAACGCTGGCCGTGCTGAACGGGTTGCGCGCCGGCGAGGAGTCCGCATTCTCCGGGCATCAGATTACCCCCGTACTGGGGTCAGCGGCGGAGCTGGCGCTCTGGCGGGCCGAGGCCATGCGGCTGGATCGCGTGCTGCCGGTGATGTTGCATGTTGATACCGGCATGGCGCGGCTGGGGTTTGCGATGGCGGAGCTGCCGGGGCTCGCGTTGGACGGGCTGCGCTTGGACTATGTGATGACGCATCTGGTGAGTGCCGACACGCCGGATGATCCGCGCAACGCAACGCAGGCGGTGTTGTTCCGTGACATTATGCGCCAATTCCCGGGGATGAAGGGCAGTTTTGCCAATTCCTCGGGGATGTTTCTGGGGGCGGATTTCTGGTCCGACCTCGCGCGCCCCGGGGCGGCTTTGTACGGCGTCAACCCCACCCCCGGCCGGCCCAACCCGATGCGCTCCGTGGTGCGCCTCACCGCCCCCATCCTGCAAATCCAGCCGCGCCGCGCCGGCGAGACCGCCGGCTATGCCGGCGCCTGGACCGCGCAGCGTGACTCCCACCTCGCCGTGATCGGCGTGGGCTACGCGGATGGCTATCACCGCGCCCTCTCCAACCGCGGCACGGCATATTTTGACGGCCAGCCCGTCCCGCTGGTAGGCCGGGTCTCGATGGACCTTACAATGTTCGACGTCACCGATACCCCCGCCCGCACCGGGGATTTGCTGGAATTGCTGGGCCCACATCACGGCGTGGACGATTTGGGGCTTGAAGCCGGCACCAGCGGCTACGAAATCCTCACATCATTGGGGCGCCGTTACCAGCGGCGGTATTTCGGCGCATGAATTTACTTTTGGGGCCTGTGGCGCGGCTGGGCGAAGCCGCGTTGAACCTGATCGCCTATCTGGGTGAGCTCACTCTGTTCGCGCTCTCCGGCGTCAGCCATATCTTCCGCCCACCCTATTACCCGCGTCTGGTGGGGCGCAGCCTGATGGAAATCGGCTTCTTCTCACTGCCCGTGGTCGCCCTCACCGCTCTGTTCACCGGTATGGTGCTAGCCCTGCAATCCTATACCGGCTTCTCGCGCTTCAACGCGGAGAGCGCCATCGCCAGCGTCGTCGTGCTCTCGGTCACCCGTGAGCTTGGCCCCGTGCTGGCCGGCCTCATGGTCTCCGGCCGCGCCGGTGCGGCGATGGCGGCCGAGCTCGGCACCATGCGCGTGACCGACCAGATCGACGCGCTCACCACCCTCTCGACCGAGCCGATGAAATATCTGGTTGCCCCCAGGCTGCTGGCCGGCATCATCGCTTTGCCCCTGCTGGTCGCCATCGCGGATATTCTGGGTGTCATGGGCGGGTTCCTGGTCGCCACCTGGAAGCTCGGCTTCAACCCCAACATCTATCTGGTCAGCACCTTCTCGAATCTCCGCAGCGGGGACGTGGTCTCCGGCCTCATCAAAGCCGCCGTGTTCGGCTTCGTCATCGCGCTAATGGGCTGCTTCAACGGCTATCGCAGCAAAGGCGGCGCGCAAGGCGTGGGTGCCGCCACCACCTCCGCCGTGGTCTCCGCCTCCATCCTCATCCTCGCACTCGACTATATCCTCACCCAGATCCTGTTCGTGAAATGAGCACGCCCAAAATCCGCATACGGGGCCTCAAAAAAGCCTTCGGCCCCAAAACCGTGCTGGACGGGGTCGATCTCGACGTGATGCCCGGCACCGGCATGGTCGTCATCGGCGGCTCCGGCACCGGCAAATCCGTGCTGATCAAATCCATCCTCGGCCTCGTCACCCCCGATGCCGGCATTATCGAGATCGACGGCGAGGACGTGCTCACCGCCCCCCGCCACCGCGCCCGGGCGCTCCGCGCGCAA
>Ga0209208_10003534_pt1 | contig 22349 bp, 12 predicted proteins | sample S1TSphfallax_3_FD_187694 | JGI IMG/M metagenome (GOLD analysis project Ga0209208, IMG submission 187694) | Host-associated microbial communities from peat moss isolated from Minnesota, USA - S1T2_Fd - Sphagnum fallax MG (SPAdes) (version 2) | ecosystem: Host-associated > Plants > Peat moss >...
GGTCGTCCTTTCCATCCATCCGTCCCGTCATCCGTCCCATCATCCAAGTTCCTCATCCTGGAAGAAGAAGATGATGGAAGAGGAGGAGGAGGAAAAACTCCTGTAGTCTTGCAGGATAAAAGTTTCTAAAAAAAAGTAAGGCATGAACCAGGTTTAAAGAAACCAGGGGACTTCACAGTGTTCAAAGGTCATGGGTACCCACTAGTATATAATATATACTCCTGTAGTTCAAAAATGTACTCTCAGTTAGTTAGCAGGTACACAACATGCACACCATAGCAAAGGAAACCCACCAGTTATTACCTAAAGGATAGGGGAAAAAAAATTTAGACAAAATGATAAAAATAATTTCCCTTCTAATACACACAACTTAGCATAGGTACTTAATTTTTGTGTCCAAAAAAACCAAAACAAGTGTGTTTTTTTTTGCTTGAAAGCCAATGATCTCTCTCCGCCACATTTCGAGGGTTATTGTAGTTCTATGTGCAGCACAGTTTTGCTTGTTTGGCCAAAAAAAATTTTAAATATATTTTATTTATTTATTTAAAAAAATTATTATTATTATTATTTTTTCCCATCACATGTTTTGCCATCCAACACCAATTTTGAACCCAACAACAACTCGGGATGGAGAGAATTCGTATCATTAGCATAAGTTTTTTGCTTTGAATAACTACACTGCTTTGTTTTTATTGACCCTTAAAACTAGGCTCAAGCCAGTCAAATGTTGCAACGAACCAGGTGGGCTCTGTGCAGGGCTGCGCATTGTCGGCCAAGAATCGGACTGGACAGAGCTCGGAAGGGGGTGTTGGGAATTCCCATATTTTGACTCGAACATGGTAAAATATTTATTTATCGTGTTTTTTAAGAGCAACCTAAACTTGGGTGTTTCTACCATCATAACTTGACTTACACGAGTATGGGTGCTGGTACATTCAAGGCCCCACCAAATTGAACCAACCCCAACTTTTGTAACCCAGTCGAAACCAAGATAGGTAATTGAGTCATTACCTAGTTTGGGGGTGGGGTTGGAGTGCCAGAAATCGAGTAACTAAATAGGTATATAGGCTATTAGTGTTTTTTTTCTGACAAAATCTGGCCGGTTTGTCAACCAAAAAAAAAATTCAGATTTTTTTTTTCTATTGTAAGTTCTATTTTTAATTTTTTTTTGGTCAAATTATGATATCTTTAAATTGTGGGGGGTAGGGGGGGCAACCCTGGAAGATGAGACCTATAATCCAAAATCTTGTGGACAATCTCCAACCCACACACCTACCTCATTTGTTAATTTAAAATTTTTTTTTAAAAGAAAAAAACCCTACTTTTTGGAATGGATTATGTCCTTTTGTTAATTTTTTTTAAAAAAAAACCCCCTCATTCCTAAAGTTGCAAAAAACTAATTAAGTAGGTACCTAGGATTAGTTTGAAAATTTTCGCAACTCCGGAACCACAAAAAGAACTTACACACGCAAGCACGCCCCACCACAATTCTCCTTCTCTCTTTGGGCTTTTTCGTGTTTTTGTTGGGGGGGGGGTAGGGGAAGGCTAGAGGGGTGGGGTGTGTTTTTTTTCTTTATTTTTGGGTTTGTTATTGCGGCAACCGTAGTAGTGCATTTCGTGTTCCTTCTTCTTCTTATATCGTCCGTCCGTCGTCTTCGTGTTTGCGCAAAACACGAAGTTTGAAAGCACAAATTTTGACGTCACCAAAGTGTGAAGGTGTGCGCCGGCGTTTGTGTGTGTCCGAGTGAGAGTGAGTGGTTTTTTTTTTGTTTCTGGATGGAGCCGCTGGAAGCGGTGGAAGCGGAGGAAGCGGCGAAGAAGTTTGCGATTTGGATTAAACTTCTTTTTTTTATTATTCCTTAAATGAACATCATCTTCTTCTGTTGAGAGTGTCTGGAATTTCTTTTTGTTTTGTGTGTGTGAAGTTGTGATCTGAGAGCGGGGGGTCAGGTAGTGGGGATCTGTTTCTGGAAGAGAAAAAAGGCGATGATGAGAGAACGCTAAAAAGAAGAGGCCCAGGGAAGAGGAGTGGGATGCAGTCCGGGGGTTGCTGATTTGAGTCGAGAATCAGGCATCGATGGATGCAGACCCCTTCTTGGTTGTTCTTCTCTAGTGTAGTTTTGTTCGTGTTTTTGTGCGCGCGTGTGTTTTTTTGGGGTGTTTTTGTTTAAGTGGGTTTCTGAGAGTTTGAAGGTTGCTTTTGTAGCTTTTGGGAGATTGTGTTTCTCTGTTTGTTTTGGTGGAGAATTTCTGATGAAAAGAGAGTGTTTGGGGTTGATCCGTTGATGTAGAAACAACCATCTATTTCCTCCTGTCCTGCAATTTGCTTGTTGAGTTTGGAACCTTGTTGCGTGTGTGTCAGAGACAGAGACGTATCCCTAGCTGAGTGGGAAGTTTTGTAACGTGGTTCTTTCTGTGGCAAGGAGAGAGAGAGAGAGAGAGAGAGAGAATTGTGCTTTGCAGCGAAGAAGATTGGATTGATCTGATGGAAGCTACTGTTGATGTTCTAATGCAAGGAGCTGCGGCGACAGTGATGCAGCACCAGCAGCAGCAGAACAACCCGGGACTAGGAGGAGGACTAGGGCTGGGACTTGAGTGGGCAGCTTGTGCGGCGGTGGTCGCCACAACGTTAGTGGTAGCATTGGTCTCGGTGAAGAGAAGAGATCCGTCTAGTACCGGGATTCACAAGTCTGGCCGTGGCCAAGTGCGACTCCAGCTCAAGTCCATCTCGTCGTCGTCGTCGGGGAATTGCGTCGTGACCACCAGCAGACTGTTCAGCGCAGAGCTCAATCTCAGCGACGCCAGTAGTCGTTCTAATCAGATCAGTATCCACCAGGAACCGCCTGCAGACAACAACAACAAGGGCGAGATTGCCGTCGCTGCTGCTGCTGCAGTCAGAAGTTCAGAATCGCTACCTGCCGACTGCATTAGTGCAAGCGGATCATGTGTTCTGAACACGGAGATGGTGTTCAAGTTCGAGAAGACCACCACCACCGCAACAACAACCTCGCTCGTCCCTAAACACTCCGTTTTCTGCAACGTTGCATCTGGTGATGAGGTAGGGTTTGGTTTTCTTTCTCTCTCTCTCCCTCCTGCGCCATTGCAAAGTTTGATGAAGAAACTGAGAACATCATGGCGCTTGCTTGCTTTCTTGGTGTGATCTTTTTGCAGGGGCTTCTCAAGGCATCGAGAAGAGAATGCCGGCCTTTTGTAGGCTGCTCCCGCTGGACCCTAAATCGTGCTGAGTCCTCCCTGCACACGGAGGGGATTCAGTTCTTTCTCAGCCTTGAGCCTAGGATTGAAGAAATCAAGTGGAATCCAGAAATGGGCATGGAAGCAACAAATGCATCATTGAGACAACATCAAGACCATCATCAGAAGCAGCTTTCCTCTCCCTGTGTACATAAGCCAGTGAAGAGAGCCAGGTCGTCCTCTGCTGTCAAGGTCACGGTGGAGGAGTGGGCAGCCCATTCCCTTTCTCGGTCAAGTCTTTCGTTGCCCCACCACCGCCCTGATGATGAATCCTGCTGCTGCTGCCTTGGATTACTGAAACCTCCATCAGCAGCAGCTCACGGTTATTGGAATTCCTTGTTGAGGTTAAGGACACAAGATGCCATGCTTTGTAGCACAATGAGAAGGTTCAATGTAACTTCTAGTATGCCCAAGAGTGTTGAACTTTCACCAATTCTGAGGGACCTTGACCATATCATCACTCTGAAGAAGGATGTTGTACGGATTTGGGATGCTGCAAGCAGGAAGGTTTTAGTGAGTTGTCACCTCCCCAAACTTAATAATGGACATGGTGGGTTTGGTTCCACATCTTCTTCATTCGATGTACATTGTGACTCCAAAACTGCAGCCCTTGGAAGTCTGGATGGTGATCTCTCTCTTGTAGATCTTCAGACAGCAATGTGCTACAGTCAGTTCCAGGGGAGTCGAAGTGGGTGTGGTATCCAATCCCTGGTGTTCAACTCTTGGAGTTCCTCTGCACCCAACACTTTGATCACAGGTCAGTATATCACTATTTCCAGTAGTACATTATGCTTTGCAGCACTTGATCAATCAGTGATTTATCAAAGAACGTATGCAACAAGAGAGTTGGATCCAACTTAGAGTCTTTTGTTTTGAAATTTTTCTCTGACATGAGACTGACTGTATTCTGTTTGTTTGATTTTTCACAGGTGGACCTGCATTTGACAATGGGCTGGGCTATTCCCTCTCCCTGTGGGACACAAGGACCAATGACAGGCAGATGCATGCAAACCTGAAGTCAGCCAACACTGAAGTCCACTCTCTCATGATGCAAGAGCACAAAGTGTTTATGAAGAACAAGATGCTGGGTGCCTCTGCTCTTGATTTGAGGATGTCAGGTGCATCTGTTGTGAGAACAGTTCCTCTGGAATATGAGAGCCTCAAGGCAATTGGGTTTCACGAGGAGCACGGAATTAGCAGTATTGCGAATGGAAACTGGTGGGATGATGACATTCAGCAAGATTTCCTTGGAGATGATGAAGATGAGGATCCAGACTGGGATTTTGAGAATCAGAATGGAAGCAAGGTTGCAGAAGGATCCAGTCTTCTTGGAAGATGTGTGCAGGCTGTCACTCGAAGCTTCTCAAGCAAGCCGACTGGCAGGTAGCCACACCTTCTAAAAAGCACACGTTGAATCATGGGCCCAAAACCCTTTTCTCCCAGGAGGAGGGAAGTCAGCTGTGAGTTTGAATGCAATTCAGTGTATACTGAATGGGACCCAAGCAGGCAGCTTTCAGTTGCCAAGCTCAAAGAAGGCTTTGAGTGAATGCTTTGCAGTCACTGAATCGTGTGTTGTACAGCCATGAATGGAGCAAGGCCCTAAGAGAGCAGATTCACTGAATAGTTGCTGGACATGGGACCATTCTCAATACAGCCAGATGCAAACTGCTAGAAGCAACATTCTTGAACTGTGTGCAGGAGGAGCTTGAAGCTATAACTTGCAAAGGAGGCATAAGGATATCAACTCTTTGCAGCTGCATCAGCCTGGTAGCAATTCCTTAAAGCCGGACATACTGTGATTTTTATTTCAACCTGCCAAAAAGCACCTGAAAAAAGTGTATAAATAGGTTGGCTCAGGCTTGTTGGTAATTGAGGCAAATCATCTAACCACTTCTTCCTCTTCTTCAATTCTGAAATAATTTGGTTGAAATTCTTCAAGATTGAGGTGTAGTTTGTGTGTACAAGCAATTTTTGGTACAGCAGAAAGCTGCAGATTGTCGTGGGGATGGTCTTATCACGGAGTCAAAGGACAAAATTTTGGATGGTGGGTTTGGTTTATACAATTTTTGCAATGACCTGGTTGATCTGACACTCTTGTGTGTCGTGACTTCTCCCTGTCACATTGGCTGTGTGACATAAAATGGCTTGAACTATCATTCATGGGCATGAAAGAATTTTGTAAGCTTTTTACACCTCAAACTGTACTCAGACAATCTCCTTGCCAGATTGAGAGGGAGCTTTTATTTGTTGGAAGGAAATTTGAATTTAAATAATTGTTTTATTTATTTAGGAATTATAAATGCAAAACTGAATACTCATATTAATTACCTAGTCGAGGGAACCACCCTAAGTTCAATTTATTTATTTTTCTATTGTGATGTGCATCTTTGATTGGCACATCACAAAAAAGAATTGAACAGGCCAAAAGTGGATATATTTTGTTGAATTGAAGATATGTTGTAATCTCCTCTTTTGGGCTGCTTATATAGCTCACAAGAGTAGATAAGCAGCCAGAGTGGATAAGGCAAAGGAAATGAGATAAATTGAGAACCTATTATGAACACATTGGGAACCCATTGGGAACCCATTGGGAACAAGAAGGGAACGCATTGGGAACAACAAAAATTCAACACCCACACCCTTTCAAATTTTCTCTTTTGACAATTTTATTAAAAAAAGGGTACTAGTGAAAAAAAATTCCTTTTCCTTGTTTTATTTGGTTGTTTGGGTGCAAAAAATTTCCACCAAAAAAAAGGTTACAATACCTTGGAAATTGAAGACCTTAAATTTGAATTTATTACCATAACCAAAATCTTGAATATCTTTTCTAAATAATTGTTAATCATATATAACTTAAAGCGTACATCTTTGAAAATAAATTTTTAATGTGAATTTATTTTATTTGAAGTAACATATGTGTGGGAAAAGATATTTTAAAATTTTGGCCATGCTAGATATACAAGTTCAAGACTTTACAAATGTTATTACCCAGAAACAATTCAGTCCTTGAAAATGCTCAATTGATAGTAAGGCGGAAGCACCTAAAGCCATTACAACAAGCAGACTACTTTTGAGCTTGACCACTAATCAAGCTTTGTGTCAACCATAAATTAACCAAAGCACCCCCCCCCCCCCCCCCCAAAGGGTGGAAAACAATGAACAAAATGGAAGACAAATGAACCCACTTAAGAGGGCAAACCACAAGGAAAACATCAAGTTTTGGAACTCTCTCTTGTTGTGAGAAGCATATCAAAGCATCTACTACGTACCACTTGTGACCCATAAACCTTTTCAAGGGTAGGACCAATGGCCCTTCCTTGTTTTAAGGTGCATGCCCATGACGGCGGTACCCCGAATAACACCCACTGAAAAACAAAGAAGAGCTGAGGGCCCTACCCTTCTTCATCATAAAAACCTGCCCTGATTTACAAGGGATGTGAGCTTTCCACTGCCAAAGACTTCTTCCATTTTGAACGTGGCAACAAGACTAAGGGGGATGGCAAGCTCTGGAGCATGCAGTCAGAGGCAAAATGTAGAGGGGGTAGTGCCAAGATAGGATGGTCAGACAAAAAACTGAGGTACAATGCCAAGATGAACGGAGCAGTGGCACCAAGACTAGGGACATGGCAAGCTCTCGAGCATGCAGTCAGAGGCAAAATGTAGATGGGGAAGTGCCAAGATAGGAGATGGTCAGACAAAAAACTGAGGTACGATGCCAAGATGAAGGGAGCAGCTTTGCTTTAAAGCAGGTTCCGTAGGGCAATTATGAGATGAGCATACTACAGTAGGAAATTTGTCTGAGGTTTTTGTGCTGTAATATAGCTGCACAGAGTCAAGGTTGCAACCTGTCTCTTTGAGCTTTTATTTGGTACTTACTTACTTATCTCTTTCATGGGGGCTTGATGAGGCCGGTAAGGCTAAGGGGGATGCTGTGTCATTCATTTGATGGGCGCCTCGCCTGACACTACTGAAACCAACAAAGTCAAAACACGTGAACAAAAACATGGCTCACAAATGACCTTCACCAACAACAAATAACATTAAAAAATTTCAATATAAGTACCTCTTTACAGAAATCACACAAGTGATAACAATGGAAGTAACTACAAAACACTAATACTCTGCAATTAATGCCTGACATGAAGCTGCCCTGCTCAGAGCCAGTAAATAAACACCACCACATCAACAAACTTTCTAAAAACTTAAACCGTGAAATGATCAAGTGTGAATGACATTTCAAGTGTGAATGTTGTTGTTGTTGGGTACATGTCTTACCTCAGCTTGGTGTGTATTGCAGCACAGAAAAACCACATTTGATATTTTGCTGGGAGCTGTGTTTTTCTTGAAGTGTTTTTCTTTAAGGGATTCTTGAAGGTGTCATAAGTTGCAATTGCATGCTTCAGCTTGCAACTCAAGTGCCTGCAATCACATGCCTCCTTTATCTTTTGACTGGCTATACAGGAAAAAAATAGATATACCATATGGTTATCCCACCCATTAGAGATGTTGTATTTGCCTGTTGCAGGTTGCATTTGTGTGTGACTATTTCAAGTTTTTTAGAGAGTCTGAATTTAGGTTACAATAAAAAAAGGGTTGTGGAGTCTTTTGGTGAGTGTTGGAGAATTGTAGTGGCAAAACTTGACCCCAAAAGAAAAAAACTCTTGTTACAAGTTACAAGTTTAAACTTAAATTGCATATAAATAATAAGTATTAAGCATAAGCAATTTTTATATATTCATAAAATTCAAGACAAAAATTGGAACCACATGAATAATGCATTTAAAAAATTTGACAAATTATGTGAGATAGTTGAACCCTTTTCTCAAAGGACATTGCACCTAATGGTAGTAAATTATCCTAATGCACAATGCACACATTAATTTTAGTGATACAATGAAAATCAAATGGATTATGGGAGGGAAAACAAAATTTTACCCAAACCCCAAATTGGTGAGCATCATGAAAACTCAACCTAAATTTGAGTTGTCACCTAAGACCTCACAAACACAATCATCATAAGAAGTTCTCAAAAGTTAGTCATACTTAAATTTTTTATTCCCGGACTTAAAACTAAATTGTAATCAGTACCACATTGGTAACATTCTTAATAATACCCGTACACAAGCAAATGGAAAGTGTAAGAGGGAAGATTAGATTCCATTGAACCTTGATGCAAGAGGAAAAAATGTACATGTTAAAAATTGAATCAAGAATGCCCAACATTTGCAATACAAAAATTAGTATTTATGAGGCTTGGGCATGAAAAAATTCCACGAATTGCAACATAAAACAAGCATAATGAACCAAGAATGCCCAACATTTACAATACAAAAATGAATGTTTGTGAAACTTGGGCATGAAACAATCATAATGTTTCAAAAACCTAGAGCTTCCCAATTAAAAAACATTAGTGAACCATTGAAGCTAGAAAACATCGAGCTAAAAACCCCTCCTTGTTTTCTCATTAATCTTAACTATAATGACATCATCATAATGAAAGGTTATGCAAACATGTGAACCACCAAATCCATGCTCACGAAGCTGATTTTGCAATCTTGTATTCATGAACGTCAAGGTTAAGAATGTTCTCTCATCTTTCACAAGTCCCAAAATTTGAATCACAACAAATTTTGCCACTTTTATGAACTCATAAAGTTAAACACATAATAGTGCATTGGAGGAAATCTTCTTCCAAAATTTGGACACTAAATTGAAATCCATAGGCTAGTCCATAGCCCATTGAACATTGAACATCATTGTGAAAAAGAGGATTGCAAATCCAAAATATTTGCATCAAGTATTTTAAGATCTATATTTGGGTGGATCCAAGCTTTTTGGGCCAACAATAAAACCCTTTCAAGATAACCATATGAACAAGGAAGGTCACCTCACATGAGGTTTTCAATTAGTATTGTGACTGAACCATTTTCAAAGCATCCATCACATCTTGGGCAAAAAATTGTTTCTTAATTTGATTTAACCTTGATTGTTGTTTCAGAACATTATCTTTGAATATTATTAATGGTTTGTTGGAAGATATGCAAGTCACAAACACATAAAGTGATGCTTGAAGATAATAACAGTGCATCATGATCGTAATGCAAGCAATTTGAAAACTCAAGTTCTCCAAACCTATATTTGGGTCAAGTGCCCATTCATGCACCAACACATCTTATGTCTCATTCAACAATGTTCAATACTCATTGAAAGCATATTCATGTAGGTAATTTATGGGATGTTGTGTTATACCAACAATAGAGATTGGTTCAACACAACTTTATAGCAACAAAAAAATCACACACAAAACATTGTTGAAATTAAGAGAATTTGATTAGGTCAATTAGTCTTTCAAGCGTGAGCATGATACAAGAGAGCCCCAACATTACCCCCAAGTTGTAAAAAAACTGCAAGTTATGGATAATTTATGCATATTCAAAACCAAGGCACATTATAGAGTCAAACAACACTCCTTTAAATGAAAGTAACACAAACATTTAGCATGTTTCCCAAAATGAACATTAATGAATTTCAATGTTGTTAGTGGATTTTGAAGAACACTAACCCCTATTTCCAAGATGTCAATCGATTCAACAATTTTTTAAATTTTCTTTAAACTATGAGAGAAGTATGCATATAAGTTCTATAACATATCTTCAATTTTTCCCACACTACACAACCTAGAAAGAGTTTGGATTGCCATATTTGTGTAGTGGTTCACATAATGTATGCCAATCATGAATTATGCATTTTGACCTTTCAATCAAGCATTGTCACACTTGTTATGCTACCATGAAACACACACGCCCCATTAATTTCATGTGTTATTTATTTAAATGAATTGTTATTTGATCCAAATCACCAAGAAGCATAAAGGCATCCACAAAATTTTGCTTTAGATTATCGAAAGTGACCCCATCAATCGCACATTACAAAAATAACAACAAAGGAATTGATTACTAATTTTCAACTACATATGCATTAATGGAAAGCCAAAACTATTGATCACAAGTTGTCACTTCATCACATAAAATGAAAATAAGCCTAGCATCTTCAACCATAGTTTTTGTTTTGCTAACAACCAACTTGTGCATGCAAAATGCCATCTTCAAACCAATTGTGTTTTCAATCAATGTGTTTTTGGAAAGTTTTTCACATTAAGGAAATGCAACTTCTTCATATTTTCACAATTAGTCAAAGGTCTACCTTCAAATAACATGTGGAAACGAATAGAAAACTAGGCCAATTTCTTCTTCCTCCATTCAACATGGAAAACTTGATTATCAATTGTGTCCTTTTTGGTTATTACATACAAATGTTTGGTATTTTGCATGGGTAGATTCCTTCTTTGTGTAGTATTCACTAGTTGTACAAACTTTTTAAATTACAAATAAAACATTTCTCCTACCACCATGTTTTCAAAGGTTGTTAAATTTAAAGGCCATGATTTTTTCCTTCCCTCATATTTTAATATAGACATTACATCTAATGTGATGCACATTCACCATGAATTCAACCCATGAAAGTTTTGCATTTCAAACATTTTGAAATGTTATATTATCCTCATAATCTTTCCTTTTCCTCTTATTCTCTTCAACAATAACTCAAAGATGCACATTAAAAAGAGGCTCAAGAGAAGGAATAAGGTTTGTAATTTGGTTGTTAAAGATAGGTTGAATCACTTTGAGAAATATACAATGGAATTTGAAGTTTTGAACAAGTTGCAAAGGTACCATGCTCAATGACATTAATTGAAAAAAAGGAACAATAACACACAAAAATAAAAAACAATTCACAACCATTATATCACTTTGTTGAGCATTTCACTTTTAATAATCATCAATTCCTTCAAAGCTTATGTATCCTAAACCCAAATTCTATCACTCACAATGTCGTAATCCCAATTGAAGGTGCATAACCAATGATGGTGAGACAACCCCTTTTGTAAGAGAGGACAAATATGTATTATTCATTGCATTTTTGGTGAAAGGAAGAAAATAATCAATAGATGTTGATGCTATTGGACAATTCAATGGCACCATTTGGCTACAAGGTTTTTTCTAGGCTTGCCACACGTGGTGATGGGGGTTAGGGTTTTTAGGAGAAAGTGTAAGCAAAAGTGTAGCCTTTCAATGATTCTACCTTGTTATATGCCCTGCTTTCTAAGCATAAAGGTAGATAACAAAATAGGTCAAAATTTGACAAGATTTCACCACTAAAAAACCCTGCCTAAGAGAAGGTAGAACATTAGTCCTAAAAATCATTGCTTTTAGAGTCAATGAGTAATAACAAACTCCCTCATGTGCAAAAGGTTTGCAAACATGTATCAAACATGAAAACCATGACTTTGTTATCTTTTAATAAGGAAGAATGAAGCAAGGACCAAAATAAACATCCATCAATTAACAATAGGTTGAATTGGCTTAAGTCTATTTTTTGAACCATCCTTCCTCTTCATAGGGATGTTCCCATGCAAGTTTCAAGTGTCAAGGTAAATCATGGTGTTTGTGAGGCCACACCACTCATTAGGCAAATCTTTGCGAGATTGAAAAAATTAATGAAATCTGATAATGTGTTTTTAGGAGTTTTTAGCTCAATCTATTGATATGACACAAATTGGGGCCTACATGTTCCTCAAGGAATGAACTACATGTAGTGATCAAGAAGTTGCTATGATTTTAAACTACACACCATAGATGGCCACATCAACACAATAGAGAAAAATGAGACTTGGGATCAGTGGCACCCCCTTTGTTTTTCTTTTAAACAAATGTTTCTTCCAATTTTTCTTCTCTCCATTTATTGTAACATCTTCCAATGTTTGTGCCATCCAACCTTTCAATAGTAAATCATGTGAAAATCAACAATCATGATCCAAAAATAGTTGTGGGAACAGAGGCTATATAAGACTGGATGTGATGCAACTATGTAGTAGTGGGAAGAAGAGATTAAGAGGCAATCAACTTGGTACATTTGAGTTTGGAATTTGTCACAGATGAAAGCCAAGGGCAATGATCAAGAAGGTGGTTGTTCTAGGAATGAAGGCCTTGTGCAAGGCAGGAGCCAAGCATTAGACCCAAATGCCCAGAACAGCCCCCATTATAGATCCATCCCCAGCATAAGAACCAATAGATCAAGTTTTGCTTGTATAAACAGACAGCTATGATTCATCTGAGAGGAGGGAGGCACCTTCCATGTAAGGTGCCTTGTTCTGTCAAGGCAAAAAATTTAGTGACGGTGATGCATTCTCCACAATATGCTGCAAAGCCAAGACAAGAAGTGGGCAGGAAATGAAATTCTTATTCACATCAAACAAAAATATGAGGATGCAATCAACTGTGAAGATGAGGAATTAGTAGCAAAAAGGGTTTTGAGATATTGATTCAAACGAAATCCAATGCAGAGTAACTTCCCAAAATCAAATTCCAGTAGAAGAAACTGCATAACATGGTGATTTGCAGTCACATGTAACAAAATGAAATCTTATGGTGTCCAGAAGAGTGAATAAGTAATCTATGTCCATGAGTTTGAAGAATTTTGGAACCACCTGTTGGACAAGCTTCAGGATCATAATGCTCACTAGCAAATAGACCTGTGAAGACCATGATGAAAAACTATTGATGTTACCAATCAGCACCTGGTACACAGCTAGCTGTCATTACCAATCCAAAGTCCAGAGAGGAACATTCATTTTAGTGTAAGCTTGCTTGAAAGCTTAAATGATTAAAATATCAAGAAACAATACACCATTAAAACAGATAAGTCCCTTAAATGCAATTGCATTTGCATTATTGCCACCAGTCTGGGATGAGAGCTGGACCTAAATAGAATGTTCTCCAGAACCCAAACTCTAGTTTATTTGCATTACAAAATGATGTGCCTATCAAAGACATATACATGATGCAGCATAACCCTCAACCGATTCCAAAAAGATGGGATGAAAATAATCTTGACTCAACTTTCTGAAATATGCAATCACTTGCCTTCTTAACAACACACCTAATGTAAACCCATTGTTTCCTCAACCAGGATTCCAGGCACAGGATTTATCTATCTCATGAAATACAGAGATTCAATATACATGGCACCTGTGGCCTTTCATGATTGAAGATGGAAACCAAAATTGTGTTGAGTCAGTTCTTATGAAGCTCCATCTACCGTATGTTGAATTAATGTTATGGTTTCCTGGGTTTCGGGTTCAAAATTCAAAAGATGTTCCAAAGAGTTAAAATGGTATGTGACAATTGTTGTACATTCATCACCCTCCGGTCAGTCAATGAAGCAGCTGACAAAGTCAGATGTGAAATGATTGGAGGGAACCCACCAGTTGCCATCCTTGTCCTGTTCTGCACTGCCTTTGTTGCTACCTTGTCTGACGGCCCCTTCAATCTCCACCAAATATAGAACCCCATTTCGGCCTATTCGACGATCTATCAGACGAACAATATGGTACAGATTTCCAGCATTCTGAATTGCCTCACTCTTAACAGCTGTTGGAGCAATGTGGCTTGTAGAAATAACTCTCCTGTTCCTTCTCTGTTTCATCCCCTTAGTAGGAAAGCTCTTGTTCCTTTTGATCAAATAACCCTGCTTTTTCTTCTTTGCAGAATTAACTGCCTGACAGCTTTTCACAGTGGCGACAGGAATTGCTGGCATCTTTCTCTTCTTGCCTGTACCACACTCTTTCTTTATTAAGGTGGTGGCCACAGATGTCTCTAGCTTCTTTCTCTTCTTCCCTGTATCACACCCTTCATTTCTTACAATTTTAGTGTCCTGTTTGCCATGAAACTCCCTGTGCACTCCCCCTTCTGAGCTGAATGCACTTGGAGAGTTTGTGGGTTCAACTAGAGTTGTTCGAAGTCTTGTGGAAACACCTCCATTGGCTGAAGGTCCAATTGTGCGCCCATCAGCTTTCCCATTGGAAACATGGTCACAAACCTCAACAACTGGGAAAATATGAACTAATAATTTCAGTTGTGACGCAGCCCTCTGAACAACTTCCAGAACACATACATCACCTTCCTTAAGGTGGTGTGCAAGAGCAAAATCTTTCCACCCAGCACCATTTATATACTTCCGCTGTTTATGCCACAGGGCTGACCATGTTTTACCTGCAATGTCCACTAAAGTGACTGCTGCATCTGTCTTTGGGAAATGCTCCCTTGAAGATTTTGCTGGCACTCCCTGCACCAGCATATCAAAACATTATTCATAAGATTACCAACCAATGCACTTATTAGCCATCCCATGCTCAAAAGAAGCATGAAGCTCAGTAAACTCCAACCATTTATGCTTCTACAATCAGAAGGCCTGAACATCCTGAAAGAATGGACTAGGGGGGGCAGGGATAGATTCAATTGAAACACTTACAAATGCAAAATTTCTTTGGACATACGATGGTTTCATAACCACAAGCACACATGGTTTCTTGCTCTCTGTTTCAAAAGCATGGGCAGCATCAAGGGCATCATATTTCTTGCCTTCTATCACATTGGGTTTTTGAAACTCATTAACTGCAGCCCTGTCAATCATTCCATTGACATCCTGCAGAGCTGCTTCCTCATGAAGCACAGATGAATCTGCAGATTTTACCAACATGTTTTTCTCCATGCACCCCCCCCTTCCTCTTGTTTGACCAGATCCACTTGCAAGACCAAGTGCAGTAGTGCCATCACTTGCAGCAATGTCACTACTATACTTTTGCTGCCTTCCAGATGTTGCATTTTTTCCTTCATCTGGAGACCCACAATCCTGTCCCACCACAATTCCCCCTTCCACAGCATGAATGTTAAGATGTTTGCTATAATCTACTGTTACCTCCAGTTTTGCTGGGTACCTGGACTTTTCTTCTGATCTGCAACAAGTTATCCCATTCTGTTCCCCATGCTCCTCAGACTCTAAAGCACATTGCTCCTTTTCCCCCTTCATTTGCTGCTCTCTGAGCAAGCCTCTAGTTGGGTCCCCTCTCATCGTGTTGCTCTTGACTGCTGGAACTCCTTCTGTTATAGAGTCCTCTTTGCAGCAGTTTCTGAAGTATCCTGTTGTTCCATATGAGCTACAAGTGTATCTCAACTTGCTACTCTTCTCCATACTGTGCAGGGTCTTCATTTGCTCCAGGGGCAATGAAGTGGTCAAACCTGTTGCACATCCACTTGCAGAGAATCTATTTTGAGTGTCATGTTCTGAGCTACATCTAGTCCCACTGTGTAGAAATACATGATCATCTGAGTGTGTTATGCTTTCATTGTGGAATAGCACCTCCTCCTCCTCATCCTTGGCACTGTACAAGTCCTTACTCTGTAGAGTGCCACAACCCTTACCAGTGTCCTCTAAGAGCTTCTTTTGTCTTGCCCTAGCTATGGCAGACCTAGCAAGACGTACCCGCATTGGAGTTCGCATCCAGGACGATGGTAGCCTGGATGAAGCACTAGCTGGTTTCCTTTGCTTCACCTGCACCCCAACAAATCCTTCTTGTTTGAGCTGAATGGTGACATCAATCTATTTTCTCAGCTAGGGTTTCCCATCACATTTGGCTCTTAGATTAGTTCTCACAAAGTGTCCCCCCCCCCATGTTTCTGCAAGCTCCACTAGCTGATGGGTCTAACCAAAGGCTACAGCAGAGTAGGAAATCAGAATGTGGTTTTGAAAACCTGTAGTGCTGCAGTAATTCCCAAATCCTTGCCACAAGAGGATATCGTAGTATCTCCTGCTTGGATACCACAAGGTTTATGTCCATGATCTGATTCATCTGTGACTTTCATATCCAAGACTGTGCTAACATTTGCATGCTCTCCTCCTCCATATGCTTTACCAGCACCAGAATGGCATGCCAGTACAAAAGCTCCATTTTCATGCATCAAAGCTCCAGGTGGTTTCTGCTTCTCAGATATCCCTGATTCTGTGATGTCATCCTCCTGCTGTGAGGGAATACAGTGAAGCTGCTGCCTCTGTCCCTTGCTTGATAAACCTCTAGAGATTAGTTTTTCAGAACCAAATTCATCAAAGATGTGAACAACAAAGCGATCATTGGCGACAAGAGTAAACACTAGATGCTCCCCCTTCTTCAGGAAATGATCCATTGCAAATGCTTTCCAACCATCGTAGAATCCTCCATTGCATAAGCTCACTTGCCATTCACATCCACTGTCTCCTCCTTGCAGAGTCAGGACCTCCTGCATTGCTGAGCTATGCTGCCTCCAAAATGCAGCTGGAATTTCCTGCAACATGGCAATGCATTTGAAAATTGCCAAGCAAGCCATAGGCATCAATCATCAACCCTGACATCAGCAAAATCCTTCTCCTTGTTATTCTCTCCTTTTTTGGAACAGAAAACAAAATCGTCAGTAAGAACCCTGGCTTCCTTCAATCAGAGTTTTGGGTTAGGGAATTAGGGTTTAGGGGAGAAAAAAGACACTCAATAAGAACTCTTTCTCCAAGACAACAAACCATATTGCAAACTGGATTCAGACCCTGTGAACATATCCACCATCCAGCTGACCGACGTACGAGAGGTTGCGAGCAAGAAGAAGCACTCACTCTCTAGTAGGAGGAGGCTGAAGAACCACAAAATCAATAACCCTAGATAGCTTCGCTGATCCTTATTCACCCGCATTTCCAGCTTCTTCTTCTTCTTCAAAGGAAAAGAAGAAGAAGAAGAAGAAGAAAATCTTTTTCGATCCCCATAAAAGCAGACCCAAAAAAAACCAGACAGACCGCTTCCCTTCACTGCAAAGAAACAACAAATCCCGATGGAAGAAAGGAAGAAACCGAGAAAAGAAGACAGATGAGGGAGATCGAGATCGAGAGAGATTCGACGGAACGTGTGGAACAGGGTAGTTAGTTTACCAGGAAAGGTTGGTGGCGAGTGTTGTGCATTATTGCCAGTTCCGTTGTTGTGGTAAGAAACCTGGGGAATGAAGAAGAAGCAAGGGCGTTGTTGCCATTATTGTGAACATCGCCGGAGCAGCCACCCATAGCTGCGTGCGAGCGCGGGGGCAACGTTTGGAGCTCCTGCTGCTGCTGTTGCTACTGTTGCTGCAAGTGGGTGCAACGACAAAGGCAGAAGAGGAGGAGGAGATGCGAGCTCAGTGCCATGGTTTAGGGTTTTGTTTACGTTTGCGTGCTCTTAATGACGAGGTTATGTAAAAGTAGAGACACTGACCCCACTAGAATAGCACTATTCTAATGGAGTTCGTACTACCTTTGGTGGGTGCAAAAAACACACATCGTCTTCATACGACACAGGCCATGCCCTCCTGGTGCTCTCCTTCATGATGGCAACTGAACAGCAATGACATTGCAACCACCACAATATTGGCAATAAAATTGAACATGATCTTAAGTTGCTTGTGACTCTATGCGTCTAAGAACTCACATACAAGTCTGGGAAAATTTTGTGAGCAAAACAGATGTGAAGTTTGTGTAGCCTACATCTTAGGCATGCACCCATTACTTGTGGCACTGGTAGAATAGGTTTAACTTTTGGTTTAACTGGCATATATCAATGAGATTGCAAATGAAACTCGACAAAAACATTTTGAGGTAACCATTGTGTCAATTCCAGCAAACCCAAAACAATCATGATAAGAATGAGTGTGGCCATGACCTTATGAGTGTTCCCAAAAAGTATCAGACCATCACTTTATCATGAATGGCAGGGACTACCTGCGATTCTTCTCCCACTGACTTCATCAGCTCCCTAGCATGGGTGTAGGTACATACATTATAATCTGTTCCAATTTTCAGCAAACGTACTCAAAATCTGTGTCCTGAGTTTCTGTTGTATCTCTGGAACTAACAGGAAAATCAGTTATGGTGTCAGCTAGCATTCAAGAGACACACATAAACGAAGACGTCCCTAGTATTCTCATTCATGTTGCAACAAGTTTGTGAGTGTAAACTTCATGCCACTTTAGCATGCAATCTTCCAGTGTAGAACTCTTTGTAGATTGGTTGGCTAGCATTCCACACTGACAAAATTCTACCCATAAGCTGTAAAAACATATAGGGCTTTGGAAACATGTACAGAAGTCAAGACACTCGAAGCAACCACTTCAATGAGCATCCTATCACTCTCCAAGCAGCCTCTTGTAGGATGTCACATCAGAAATAGGTATTGATGCACACCTAGAACTTCAATGACATTTGTAAATCATGACCTGTGTATGAAAACACAACATGCCTGGCCCTATGAGTGCTGCCATATTGGGGCACAGTCGAAATCCCCTCAAAAAGTGGTGAGGCTCAGTTCCATCTCATCTGTATGCATGGTTTGAGGAGGGAATGCTACTGCCTTCTGCCCCTGCACCCCACATTCCAAAAGTCCCAAAAAGGTTCCATTCTCAACAGTCACATAAATTGTTCATGTCGTGTTGAAGATCCTGCAAGCATCCTCTATGCCTCCCACATTTGTAAGGCATGTCCAGAAGGTAGTTTGCTACTTATCTGGCATAATGATCATACAGTTCATAGTAGTTGAAAACAATGGTGGTCAAAAGGTTTGTATAACAGCCCGGCAGGTCTCAGCATTCAACCTCTCCCTAAATAGGTGTCCACACTCTGAGCTATCATATTCCACTAATTTAAGCTCTGAGACTTGCCTGGTTATCTGTCATTTTCTTCACAATTCACACTTTGTCCACTTACATTATCATTTATTTCAGCCATTGATGATGCTTATCTGAGTGAAGAGGTTTTGACTTCATTGTGGAGAGAAGTCCAAAGTGCGACTCATAATCCTCCACTCACTTGTGTCAATAATAGTACCTTTCTAACAACAGTGTAATGAGCATTCATCACCAAGAATCAGAGGAGATTGAACATTCAAAAATGCCTGCTCTATGCAGCTCACCATATTCTAACACTTATACTAGAAAATTGGCTGAATAGACCTGGACTTATAATCATCCTGTGTTAAGCAGTCCAAGAATCATGTGAGTGCTAGGTGTTCCATTGTCTATGATGCATGCATCAAGTTGTTTAATGTGAGCTTCGCACTCTAGAAAGATAGCTAAGGAATGCATGACACAGTGACAAGAGTTGCACACCATGTCAAAGTTTTGACCATGCACATATTTGTCTTTCCAATCCACAATGAGAGCAGCTCCTTAACTGCAGCTTTCAAGTGAGAACCTGCCCACTGAGATAACACCACCCCCCAATATGCCTGACTGCAAAATCAGCAGCAAGATTGTTACCAGCTGTGGAAAATTTCACTGGACTGAAAGGAGTGCACAAAAACAGACTTAGCATTCATTGGTCAAACAATTGAGCAAATAGGGTAAATGTCTAAGAACCAGAGGGGTTTGAAATTACATCAAGGTTGATATTACACACCTTACAATTCATACATATGGTTGTAGTAATTGGAGCCCAAGAAGATCCTGGAGACCCTGTCCAAAGCTTGGAGGCTTCCACTACCTCTTCAAAATGCCTCTAATGTTCCAACACCTGTCAAGATCTGTACTGTTACATCAGTTTCTGCAAAGTGCTTATGGATGCCTGCTGCAACAAACCTATCAATCAACCGAGGTTCAATACTCACCCAGCTACTTCTTCCTATGCTCATGAAATTCTCCAAGCTCTGGTGCTACAACATGTGATTCCTAACTGGGTCATAACCTCCTCACTACCTACAGGATGAGTCTCTACCCACGAGAATCAAATCCTAGTGCTGCAAGGAGTGATATCACGAAACTCTGACGAGGTCCCACAGTCTACTCATCTAGCAAACAGAAGATATAAACTACCTTCAGGTAGGTAAAGAGTTCAAATGAGGTACCAGTTGAGTCCTGACATTTTCTTCTTTCAAAATTGTGACATACATGGTGGGTTGGCAATCATCGAAAAGAGGATTAGCCAAATTTGACTACAACTTAGAAACGAAAGTGAAAAAGTTTAGGAATTGTGATATATACATATATATATCAACTATCATTGGCAATCGATTTTGTGGGTGAAATTATGTGAAATAAAAATGGACAAGTGTGAAATGTACACAAGAGAAATTCAAAAACTAAAATTGTTTTTTTTCCCAAAATAGAAGGCTCAAATTTTAAAATTCAGCTAGATCTATCATCACCTGTAGTAATGGTTGGATGCGCCTTAAGGCTAAAGACATGTTTTGCATCATAATGTCTTCACATTTTTCCCTTACAAATAGTTGTCACTCACCAACCAACTTTCTTCCTCCTTTCCCTCCATTGCATGATCCTAGTTCTCCCACCATATTCAAATAATCGCTAACTTATTCTTTCCTTTTGTAAACCATTACGATTTTTTTTGCCTTGGTTTTAAGTTTTGTTGCATGTTACTGTTCTTTCCTTTTTAAAGTTTCATACCTTTGCACAAAGGTTAGACAAAAGATTTCTCTTCACTCTAATCTTATGCTTGACCACAACTTGTTATCTCATAAATCATTCCAAGAAATTTCCTACAATATTTGGAGAGCCCCTTAAATGCGATCTTATGCCTGCTTATAAGCATAAGATCCCTCCCACTCTTAATGAGTTGTCATAAGGACCTTTGTCTTCTATGTATCTTCAGAGGCTCATCATAATGTTAACCAGAATTGAGCCTGGACTCGGCTCTGCCTTGCAAAAACCCTTGTTCCAATACACCTTTGTCCTCAGGGTTTAGCCTTCAGATAACTCCCCTTGAGAAAAAGTTCCAGAGGACTCCTCCCATTTGCAACCTTTAAACTTTGTATACACATGGAAATTGAACTGTATAAAATGAAGATAATACATCCTCTCAACTCAAAAGTCTTTTAAGTACTGACCTTTGATGATGACAATGGTGGAGAGATCAACCTCAAAAGTGGGATTGATTGATTAGTGCATGAACAGGATATGAACTTTGAAGCAACTGGAAAAATCTTGAACATCTGGATCTATCCATATTCTGGTTGAAGGCCTCTTCCAAAAGACTTGAAGAAAGCTACAGAAAGATAACTCCAAACTCAAAAGAACATTTCTAGTGTCTCAGAAATGCAGAACTCACATCAAGCACAGTAATGTGTCCATAGAAGAAGCTTTCTCAAAATTAATTCTGAACAATGATGTCCAGTTGAATGGTTCAACCCTAAAGCTCCAGATGTGTATGCATCCATATTCTGGAGCTCTTCTAAAAGTACCAACAATTCTAATGTTTGCAAAAATCTAAGGATAACCCATATCTAGGGTTTTTCCAGACAATTAATGTGTCCCCATAAAACCTTACGTTCTGATAAAATAATTCTGGACAATTTCTCCAGTTGAATGTGCCCTACCAAATCTCTGGGCTGGGCATATATGGTAGCTATCCTTTTACTGATGTCTAGATTTCTGGTCCAATGTATTCATTCATGACTGCAGTTTTCTAACTAAAATTCTAACTATTCTTCAAAAGCATACTCAGCCGGCTGAGAACTCAATTTGGAACTTGAGAAGGTGAGAGGGATCAAAAGCATAGATGGCAGCCAGCTGAGATTCAATTCAGAACTCAAGAAGATGGGGATCAAAAGCACAGTTGGCAAACTGAGAATTCAATTTGGAACTTCAGAGAAGGCAAGAAAAGGGATCAAAACCACAGTTGGCCTGCTGAGGATTTGATTCGAAGCTTTCTTGAGAAGAAGATTAGAGTGATCAAAAGCATAGTTGTCAGAAAGCTGGTGAAAATTCAATTCGGAACTTGAGAAGGCAAGAGGATTGAAAGAATAGTCAGTGTAGGAGGAAAAAGAAAAAAATCAAAAGCTGAACAAGGCAAGAAGAGATCTACCTAAAGTCATAGTTTTGGCATCTTCAGAATATGGTTTAGGGGATCATCAAAAGCCATAGTTTAGGGGTCTTTAGAGTATGGTTAAGGGGATCTAAAGCTGCCATATTTTAGGGTTTATGGTCGAAGGATTCTATTCTAAAGCCATAGAAGAGTTGGGGGATCTTCAGAAGAACAGGGTTTAGGGTCTAGGATTTTAGGGTTTGGGGTTGATACATAGATAGATACACTCAAAATTGTTGAGGGGGCTTTGCATAGGGTAGTGGTACCTCCTCCTCCTCCCTCCTCACTCCTCAAAGGTGCTCAAAAACCTTTCTGATTTGCTCCAAGGACAAGAACATGACGAT
>Ga0209208_10003535_pt1 | contig 22341 bp, 14 predicted proteins | sample S1TSphfallax_3_FD_187694 | JGI IMG/M metagenome (GOLD analysis project Ga0209208, IMG submission 187694) | Host-associated microbial communities from peat moss isolated from Minnesota, USA - S1T2_Fd - Sphagnum fallax MG (SPAdes) (version 2) | ecosystem: Host-associated > Plants > Peat moss >...
AAATGTTTGCGTTAGATCTTATATCGGAAACCGATAGACTTTTGAGTCGATTCGCTAAGTCGTTGAGGTGATGGGTTTGTTGCAAATAGTTTCCAATGTAATGTTAATCGCAAACTTTTAGCGGCATTTTGAGAATCCCGAAATGTTTACGTCAGATCTTATATCAGAAACCGATAGAGTTTTGAGTCGATTCGCTAAGTCGTTGCGGTGATGGGTTTGTTGCAAATAGTTTCTGATATGGTGTTAATCGCAAACAATGTATAGAAGCAGTTATAATCGGAAAAGTTTGCGATTTTATCAAGTTCGGGAGTTGTGAAGGACTTGCGATGGTACGGGTGCGAATGTTATGGTATCGCAAAAGGTCAAGAGTTTGCGAGGAATTATGGTTCACAACAACGGGCTTTTGGAAATTTCTTTCTTTGTTGTTTGCGATGATATTTGGATCGCAAAATAGCCCCATGTTGTTGTAGTGAACATGGATTTCCTTCTCTCAGAATGTTCATCACAATGTTCATTATTGCAATATAATGCATGACAACTTGAATTTCAAGAATGATTTCTAGTCCTAGAATTTATTTTGTGTTCATTTACTTGGGACCTATAAAGGAGAAAGATGGGTATGAATGACAGGGTTGTAAAGAATGGCATTTCATAATTGCACAACTAAAGATCATTACACCCCTCATCCTTCACAACCTTTAGAAATGGGGATCAAAATGGATATGATGGAACTTGTTTCCCTAAAGCAATTGTGGGTGTGAAAGTACTTCAATTTCCATAATTTTTTATGAGTTGAACCTTATCTTGAATTTTTTGTAATTCTTTTGGGTGGATTTGTTTGTAAAATATTTTGGCAAATCATTACTTGGGTGAAAATGAAAAATGGCAACATATGTATTTATATAGAAAGAGACAAAGAAAATCACCTCTCCAATGTTGAAAAGAACGAGTGAAGACTTTTTAAAGAAAGTGACAAGTAGTTTTAAGTTATGTTGGTACTTATCCTTCCTTGCCACCCCCACTCTAAAAATGCATCAACCACTATGTACAAACTACATGATAAATTATTGTATATAAATTTAATAATTTCATATTTGAATTCTCATTGGAAAGACAACAATTGAAAATCTTCTCAAGGATATCATCAAGTGCACATAGGTAGGTATTGTGGCAAAGTAACAATTCATAACTATGAGAAAGATCTTCATCTCTTGATATTAACATGTGTGGATCCTTTCAATAAAAATGCACATCTTGTGAGTTGCAGGAAACACAAAGGCAAAAAGAAATGGCACCTAGGTCCTACAACATGTGTGGCAATGTGGGTTGCATGAACCACAAGGCAAAAGAGATGATTTTGATTCTACAACATATTTGGGTTGTGTGGGGGTTGCAAGAACCACAAGTGACATATAAAATTGATTATGCAACATGCATAACCATCGTTACATCACTATTGAAGATTGTAATGCCAAAACTTTATGTACTATCTAATCCAAATCAGTTTCAGATAAGCAAAAACTTTGTGAGGGTTTTGACATTTTGTTTATGTAGATTATATTATAATCTAAAATGTGCACCTATGAGAAAATATGTTTTTTATATAATCCTCTAGTAGAGCTTCCAACACATTCACCTTTTCTATTGCAAATTTTCAAGCTTCAAGGAAGTAAGCTCTTCCTTCACACTTGACCTACAAAACCCACGTCCAGATTTCACTCAAGCTCCATTTCCACATTTTTCCATAATGCCAAAAAAACACAGATACTCACAAAAAACTTAAATTTATTCTTGAACATCTTGTGAATTCCACAATTGTTGCCAATTCAGATTTTTGATGATTAGGAAAAAATTAAAATTAAAAATAAATCAACTAATTGCAAAAACTTCACTTGCTAAAGCTAAGTACAAGAAAGTTAAGTGAAGATGGCACATCAAAACACACTAGAAAGGACTCCTCCTCCTCCACCACCACTATAATTGCACCAACCCATCCTTCTTTAAGGTTAAAAAAGTTGCCTTCATTCATCACCCATTTTTGGTGCCTTTGAAAAATGCATTTTGTGGACAATTTTAGTCAAAATTTTGTTGAATTTTTTGGTTGAAAAAAATTTGCAATAGAAAATGAAAGAGGATTCAAAAGAATACTGATGATGAAAAATAGCCCCATCTTTTTCTACAATAAAAATAAATAAATTTATGGGACTTTTGGTAGTCCACACATAACAACAACATCAAATAAACAAGAATTTTTCCAAGACCTGATGATATGGAATCATTCATCAAGCACAAATGAAGGAAGGAAGGTATTTGCTTGCTAATATGGGAAATGCCAAATGATTGATTTCATTTGTAACATGGTTTTGATCTACTACTCAAACGATTTTAATTGTCAAATCATTATACAGACAAAACAACTTATATGTACACTTGAAAGAACAAGCAACTCAGTCACTTGCAATTAAATTCAAACTAGTTTTAAAAATAGCAACATGTGAAGAATGTAACATCCTTAACTAGCAAAGTCTTTTGATCAATCTCAATACATTAGTATGTTGTGGGAGATAGTAATGGGTATAGACTTGGGTTGCAAAGCTCTTCTAATCCCAGTTTTCACATTCTTTCAAACCCTTTCAAGTTTTCCATAGTTTGGAACCTTTGCTTCAACCATGAAAGTGGAACTCAATGGCCAATGATCAGATTGTTGCAATGTAGTCTATTTATAATTCGAGGTTTGCCTTAAGCCCTTTCCAAACCATGGTTTTCAATCACACCTACAAAGAGTAGAATCCCAAAATAAAAAAAGAAATAGTGAAATACACAATATTTGCCCTTATGGTCTAGGATCAATGCCACTAATGAGGATTCATGCATTTAGATTTGGGCATGTCGTCTTCTCAAATATGCAAGGCTTCAAATCAACCAAGTCATACATTGGAAGCAAGAGGCATATTATATGCATTGAAAGTTCATGATCTTCCTTAGAAACAATTGATAGTTCAAACATTGAAGTGTGTATGCAAAAACAACATACCAATTTCAAAATTTGTGATTTATTGTGGTCGATTTTTTGTTGTGCCTTCGTTGTGATAATGTGAGGATTACTTCTTCCTAAACTCACTCAAATCAATTTACTTGCCTTCCAAACCAATACTCAAATTTCTTGTATGAATGAGTAACTTGTGCCGCATTTTGAATGTGGTGCAAAAATGGTTGTCATTTTGTGAATTCTTGTTTTAGGTCAAAATAAATGTTTTGACAAGGATGAATGTGGTCATTATGGTTCTACATCCATTCAGATTTCATTAATGATGTTTCCTTAGGTTTTTATTAGGTTTGTTACTGTTTGTTCATGTGTGTTGGTACATTTTGCAAGAAATACTTTGCACACCAAATGTTTTATGGAAGGATATTATTAAAGGATAGCATGTCAAGTGCCACATAAGGTGAAGATGTTGTGCCTCCTACAAAAGAGAAATGTGAATATGAACTTGCCAAACATGCACATGTTGCAAAGCTTGCATACTTGTTGAAGCTTCTCAAGGATGCAAGTGTAGAACTATGGGTGTTTAATCTTTGTTAGTGCCTTCTCCAATGAACATGCAAGGATGTAAAATTAAGTTTTGGTGGGTTGTTTTGAATTTCCCGCCTTTCCATTATCAATCATTGGACAAGAGTCAATGTGTATTGCATATATGTGAGAACTTGCATATGTGCACAATCTTATTCTTCCATTATGTGAAAAAGGGGTGTTTTGGAACTAGCCTTCCAACTCAATTTTTGAGTTGCATCAGACACTTGCAACTCATTATATTTATACGTTATGAGTGCTATTGGACAAGTTGCAAGAGTTGCAACTCACCGTATATACGATGCAACTCATTACAACTCAATTGCAACTTTGTCGCATCAATTTTCAACTACTATGCAACTCCCTTATGACTACAACCATAATGTCATATTGACATCATTTTTCATCCATCCATCAAAATTTAACACGTGGTACTATGAGGATTTTTCATGATTTTTTTGAAATATTGATATCCATCATCCATTATGATTATTTGTTTTAAGTGGTCTTGGATTATGACACATGGCACCATAATTTTTTTCCATGTGGCATATTAATTGAATTTTGGAAACAAATATATATATATATACCTAGGTATGTCGATACATAACCATAGGTAGGTAAGTTGATATAGCTCCAACCTACCTACTTACTTAGGTAGGCAAGTAGGTAGGTAGGAAGGTAGAATACTAGAAGAGTAGGTGAACTAAAGAGTAGCCACATAAGCTTTTTAATTTGTTATGTGTTTTGCCTTTAGGGTTAAGCTTTTATGAACTCATCCCAACATGGCACATGTATTTTAATGTGAGAATGCAAAAGTATACACCACCTTTATATAGTTTGTGAAATGAAATATTGAAGACAAAGCACATGGGTTTAATCTTTAAATGGTACCCTAATTGCAATTGGGTTGTAACTACCAAAAAACATTTCCCACATGTTTTTTGTTTAATTTTATTTTTGTAATTAATTTGAAATTTATAATTATTCATCTGACATAATTATTTGGAATTTAATTATTTGAATTAAATATACGATAATTAATTATCTAGATTGATTATATGAATTAATTAATGTAATTCAAATAATTAGTTAATTGATTGATTCAAATAATTAATTATCAAAATAAATATTAGATGATTAATTATTTAAATAACTATTAAATAATTATTTATGTTGATAATTGATGATATGAATTCAAATAAAATTCAATAATTATTCACCTACATTAACAAAGTTTATTCTCAAAAATTATTTGAATTAATTAGTTAAATTTATATAAAAAATTAATGAGTTTAAATAGTTATTAGATACTTATTTATTTATTCTCTGAATTAATTAAATACTGAATAATTAAATTTTATTAATGAATTCATATGAATAGTTTATTATTTAATTTACTTAATTAGTTCATGGTAATTAAGTATATTACATATTAATTATTAATTTAAAAATAGGTAATAAATAATTCATTTTGAAATATTAAATAATAAACATGAATTTTAGTAGAAGACATTGAGGTATATAGAAACATATTCATATGTACACCCTTATTGAATGTATAATAAAATATACACATTGCTTTTAATTTCAATTCAAAAATAGACTTTCACCTTTCATGAAATTCTATGGTTTGATAAGTATGTATACCAACATAATATTGTGAATTCCAATTTAGTGAAATATTCTTAACACAACAATTGAAAATCAATCACAAAAAATAAGACTATAATATTTATTGCATTATTTAAATTCTAATTATTTAGATAATTATGAAAAATAATTATTTTAAATAATTAAATTAAAAATTCTGAATTATATTTATTAATTTATACCAAGGGCTAATTATTTAATCTATTTTTTAGTTCATAGTAACTAAATTAATTAGCCATAAATTAATATTTAGTATTTAGTAATTATTTATAAATATTATATATTAAATGTGCCACAAGATATAACCCTTATGGGTGTGACAACGAGTGCCATGATTGTGCCATAGTAGTGGGCAACTAATAGTACAATAGTGGCCACTTAGTGGCAACATAATGGCAACATAGTGGCCAATTAGTTACACAAATAGACTTCATAAGTTGAAAACCAATTCGAAAGTTTATACCTTATAGACGGTGAGAATGTAGACACATGGCGTAATCACACATATGAAAGTTGTACACTAGTTGTAAAAAAGTTATTCAATGTGTAGTCCATTTTAACAATCGTAACTAGTTGCACATTACATTCACAATGCAATTCCTCAAAAAGTCAAACGTAGTTGACTACATGTGTAAATACAGTGTGTATAAATTATTGTATATGAAACACATTTAAGACTACAATGTAACTACCAAACAACTAACTTATTTTTTGACGTGGAATATTATATATTAAATCACTATATTTATAAAGTGTAGTTGCATAGGAGTTACACTTTGTGACAACACAATTATATTTGAGTGGTTTTTGAGCTCTTGTTGCAAGGTAATGTAATGTGGTTTCCACATACACGATTTCTCATAGTGTTCAACCGAACTTAATCTAGTTTTATTTTTACATTTTTTGGCAAGTTTGTTTCTTTCCACATTCTGTTGATTTTTTCTTCATAGACGTGCATCATTTTCTATGAAGAGGAATCAAATATTACAAAGCTTCTTACTTAAACTTGGTGTGCCCCTATGACAAAGCATGAGGCTTGTTGTTCAATTCCATAACACATTGACCCCAACTAATTTGGAGCTAATGGACAATAACTTTGACAACATGAATGAGGAGGCATATATAGAGACAAAAAAAATGACAATGAATACATTCCAAGTTAATAATTAAACCCTACATTTCTACATTTTCATCTTTTGTTTTCTTAGAACATGTTAACATTATTTCAGTTGACATAGGTTTTCAAAAATGATTACAATGATCAATAGGTCAATAAACTTGCTAAACACACATGAAGATTGTACCATGTGGAGCAAATACTTTTTCTTATAAGTTATAATTTCAAGTGATTGGTGTTCTACTCATTTAACTAAGCCATTACCCTCTTCATCATATGGCCTTAATAGAAATCATCTTTAAAGGACAATGACAATTTGTTGAATTAGATGCATGGGTTTGTCTTCTTTATTGCAAATCATGCACATGACACATGAAATCATTTAAGTTTATGTCATGACATTTGTGGTTGAACTATTTAGTTTTAGAACTCATATATGGAAATCTTACTTAAAAAGTCTAGTTTGAAATTGCATGTGTTTTTTCATACGAATAGGAGATAATAGCCTCAACACCTTTCACATTTCATAATGAAAAGTTTAAAATTTTCAGGTTGTGTTCTTTTAAAATTTTCAAGAAATTTTGTACCTAGAATGCCACCTATTCACAATTTTGAATTTCCGAAGCTCATAGTTCAATTTCAGTACTACCACTTAGTATTCTAACTACAATTAGGTCATAGATCAATCATACACATATTGAAGTTAAGGCATTTACATTTGGATATGTTCATTGATGATTTTATTTCTTCAGCATGTTGATAAATGGAGTTCTTCACAATTGTTTAACATTTATATTTTATGTTTGAAGTTATGCCATATGTTCTCCAATGATAAAGTGTTATCATAGCCTTGAGCACAATATTTGAAATGTTATAGGTTTTAAGTGTTGAATGTCTAAAATGTTTGATTTGTTCAATGTTATGAAATTTTTTGTTCAATGTTGAAGCTAGTTTATACTAATTGCATTTAATTTGTGGATAGAATCCACCATAAGATGGAAATTGCCATAACATATTTGTTTGTGGACCATAAGTTGTGGATCTATTCATCATGATGTTCACTTTTGAATGTATTTCCATATGAATTTCTTCATCAAGTTAGTACTTGAATATTTTCACCATGGTCAATGTGTGTGAACATTGTATGCATTTTGAAGGGTTTTGAAGTTCTACAATGTTGATGAGTTTTTAAATGAAGATCAATTTGGAGCACTAGATATTTTTTTAAACATGTGATTTGCATGGGTACATGGGTGAGTATTTTATTCTATTATAATGCATTTAATTTGTGGACTTGTATTTGCCAAAGGTTGTATAAGTCTATGAAAGTTTGGCACTAATCTACAAAATTATTAGGTCAAAGGCAAGACTTGGCCACTTGGTTTTCACCAAGTTTGGAACTATTGCCATCTATCATTTGTATTTAGAGTCCTTTACTTATGTAGGTGTTTGAATTCATCTTCCAATGAGTTCACATTGCAAATTTTATGGGCAATGTGTTAATGTAATGGATCTTACCCTTTTTTTTGTAGGTTGGTGTCAGTTTTTATGGGTGTTGGGGTGTAATCAGGGACATATGAGGACTTGGAATCTATCCATGATGTAGCTAAAGTACTTGCAGTTGAAAATGTTGGAGCTCCATTTAAAACAAAAGTGCAAAATCCTATGTCGTTGCCCAAGAGCCCTAAAAAGCAAAATGTTCAAGTTGTTCTGCCACAAGTTGTGGTGGGTTTCCCTAATCATTTGCAAGAGACTATTTCAATCCAATGATAGTGGTAGCCACCACATGGGTGGAATATGCAACACACTTGGATAGATCCCCAACTATGGGGGCAGTGCAAAATCTTGAGGCATGGATACAAATGTTTATGCCAAATGTTATTCAATGTATTAATCAAGCCATTGCCCCAATTACTGGTTAGTTCATCAGTCAACCCATTGCACCGAGTACTAGCTCGTTCATCAACAAACCTATTGGACCAAGTACTAGTCAACATATTAGCCAACACATGGTTCCCCAAGTGAATGTAACAATTATGGGTGGGGTGGAATAGTGTGGCTAGGGCAGATTGAAGAATAGATAAGAAGGATAAAAATGCTGCATCAAAAGCAAGATAAGTCGTTGGGAAGAAACCCCACCATATTCAAATAAAAGCAAGGGGCGATATAAATGGAGGGTGAGATGGGAAGAATGTTTGGGATGAATGGTAAGGACATTGATCCCTTGGATCTGAGATGTTAGTGTTATAGATTGGGAACACCATGAGCCCATATCACTAGAAAAGTTGAGGGCATCTAGAAAGGCAATTTGAATATGTAGACAATGAGCTTTTTGTGGTGGGCTTCAAGAATATGGTGAAAAGGTGCTTGAAACAGAGAGTAATAAGTTGGAAGTTAAATTCATGGCGAGGAAGAAAGATTGCCATGTTAAGATTAAATTTGCTCATTGGGAAGGGTTAAAAGAATATTGGTCAAAACTTGAGACAAAAAAAAAGGTTGAACATATGTCAAATGCAAGGAGCAAAGTGAAAAATATGGCAAATGTGGGGCAAATAAGAAAAACAAGGAAGGAAACAAAGTTGGTATTCGCTCAAACCAAATTACCCTCCCTAAATTTTGATTAATGTTTATGCAATTAAGTTGTTAGAATATGTTTGTCCCATGAATCTATTTTCATTTTGCGATGCAAAGGAAGAAGAGGCAATGAAGCCCAAGTTTGACAAAAATTGCTTAAGAATTTCAAGGATCAAAGCAAACTTCACTAATAGAAATCAGCCAAAATGTAACCACTCCATTTACGACTACATGCGACTTGTAGTCGTTTGCGACTAGATTTGAGAATATTTGCAACTATGAGACCAAATTTCAACTATTTTGGTCATTCTCACAACTATGATGCAATTATTAGAAATTTCATCCTATTGGTTGGATCGATTTTACATTTATTTTCATCCATTAATAGGTTGATATGTCTCATTAGTTGCAATAGTCACCATATTAGTTGCATCCTAAAGGTATTATACAATGACATAGGGGTGTATTTTAATGTATGTACTAAAATTATATATATATAATATGCATACGTATGTATATTGTTCATATAATGAATCTCAAAATTAATATTTGAACTTTGAAATTTTTATTCAAATCTGAAAATTGATATTTCAATTTTGAAAACTACTCTTTTAATTTTAAATATATATATATTAAAATTTGAAACTTCATATTTGAATCTGAAAATTGTTATTTCAATTGTTTAAAACATTATTTGAATTTCAAATTTTTGATTTGAATATGATATTTTCAAATTAAATTCAAAAAGGCTTTTTGATCTAAAAATTGATATTTGAATTCTAAATTAATATTTTCAAATCCAAAAATTAGTATTTCAATTCAAAAAAAATTAATTGATTATAAAATGGACATTTTAATTTTGAATATTTTTATATGAATATGAAAATTTATATTTCAACTCTGAAACTTCTGCATTCAAATTTGAAATAATCATTTGATTTGAACTTGAAATTTCAATTCCAAATTATTATTTTGGATTCTCAAAATTAATACTTCTAGTCTTAAAATTATTAATTGGGTCTAAAAATGAACATTTCAATTTTGAATATTGTTATTTGAATCTGAAAATTGACATTTCAATTCTACAAATTGTTATTTAAATTCAAAAAACTTATTTGATCTAAAACTTAATATTTGAATTTAAAATTATTATTTTTTCGAATCTAAAAACTAATATTTCAATTCAAAAATTTATTAAATCTAAAAATCGACATTTTGATTTTAAATATTTTAATTTGAACTTGAAATTTGATATTTCAATTATGAAGTTTTAAATTAAAATTTTAAAAAATTATTTGACTTGAAAGTTGAAATTTGAATTCCAAATTATTATTTTGGATTCTCGAAATTAATATTTAAAGTTAGAAAATTATTAATTGAGTCTTAAAATGGACATTTTAGTTTTGAATATATTATTTGAATTTGAAATTTGACATTTCAATTCTAAAAGTTGTTATTTAACTTCAAAAAACTTATTTGATCTAAAACTTGATATTTGAATTCTGCATTATTATTTTGGAATCTTAAATTTATATTTTAATTCAAAAAATTATTGATTGAGTTTTAAGGGTTTTTTGTATTAGTGTTATCCCTATAAATCATTTTTATAAATAATTATAAATGATTATTTTTATTAAATCAAAGTTACACTAAATAATTATTGTTATAACATAAATTTGTATATTGTTTAATTTATATAATTATATTAGAAGAAATTAATTAATGTAATTGATTTGACATTACTTTAAAATCATTGCAATTACTTCAGATAAGAATTAATTATTATGTGCACAATTATTTTCTAATTGAACATAATTATTCACACTTTGTAATTTATAATTTCAAACCTGCATTAAAAATTTGGAAAATTTTTAATGTAGTTAAAATAATTATTTTACCGATTTTAATTTCACGAATTATTATATAATAATAATATTATTAAAAAATTTGTGATTCATTGTCTATGATAAATATTTTATAGTAATTCTACAGAAATTATGAAAATTAATGTTATGTTTAACAAATTATTATATTTATAGTTAATAATTACCAAGAGAAAAAAACTACTTGACCTATAATAATTCTTACAAAAATAAATGTAATTATACAATAAGTAATGTAATTAGTTGAATAATAATTTTTTAAAAATTCGTGTAAGAATTTACTTTATAATGATAATTGTTAATTCATAACTTATAATTTTAACAAAAATATTTTAATATTTTAATCTTTAAATTAGATTCTTTAAATTATTTTTACATTAATTATATTATATATAATTCAATCAGATTCTAAATAATAATAAATATTTTAAAATATTTTAGTTATTTAATTATTTATGAGTTATGTATTAATAACTTGTGAATAACTAGATAGTTAGTTTGTTAAATATTAAGAAATTATTGCTTAATTAAGTAATTGATAATGAATATTGAATATTTGTAGTGTATACTTTATAATTTAAATATACGTAAATTTAATCATTATTAATTAAATGATTATCTAATTATCTAGTATTTGAATTGTCTATAATTCTAAAAACTAAGAAAGTAAAGCATAAAGAAAGTTTTGAAATTACAACTTAGTTTGTGAAGAAGTTGGAACTTCAAAACTTATCCCATATTGTTTGTTTTTCATTCCCAATTTGAACACTATATAAACAAAAGGGTGTGGTCATTCAATTCCACATTAAAAAATCTGTGCACATGGGATGAGCCAATCAAAAGGCTCGACCCAAAACAAAAAAACAAATTATGCACATTTAAAAAATACTTACCTTCCCAACCTATTTATCTATCTAACTAGGTAGGTACCTAGTTTGACCTACCCACCTAGGTTGACCTATGTACCTACCTACCTAAATACCTACCTATATGAATAAGTATTTAACCTAGGAAAGTAGAACCTACCTACCTATTTTTTTACCTAAGTAGGTAGGTTGGTATGTAGCCTAGGTTTGTAGGCACCTATTTATGTACCTACCTAAGTACCTACCAATTTAATATTTTTATTTCTATTTTAAAAAATTAATGCCACGTGGCATACTGACATTGGACCACGTGTTATAATATAATATCATCAAAGTATTTGAATTGAACATCCTAGATTATTTCAAAATAATAATAATAATAATAATAATTTAAATAATCAAATATTAAGACACGTGGCAACACATCATTTGCCCTCAATTGTGACCAAAATAGTTGCATCTTAATCGCATGTGATAATACGTATACAATGAAGTCAAAGGATTTGTTGATTTTTTTTTTCATACAATACCCTTTGTCATTTGCGACTAATTTATCACATGTGACTTGTCTTAGGCGACTAAAGGGATTTTAGTTGCAAAATGTCTCTTGCGACTAAAATTTAGTCGCAAAGATTAGTCGAAACTACATGTTTTTCTTCTAGTGAGGGTGGATGACATTTTGTGTGTCATCCTAAGGTTGGGTGGAGAGCTATTGTTGAATTGCAATATGTGAAAGTTTTTTTTCCCCTTGCAATTACAATTTTTTGTATAATATTTTGGTTGCCAACTTGGATTAATTCATTAGATGGTGAATTTTATGGTCTTATGTTGTGTGTAGTCACATAAGAAGAAATCATGGGTTTTCCCACTACCCAAATTCGCTATGTTTTGAGTGAAATGGGGCAAAGTTCATTAATATGCAACTTACATGGTTTTAGTTTAAAAGGATTAGTTGATTAGGATATATTTAATGAAATATTTTTTAGTTGTTTTGGGTAATGACATGTTGCACTAAGTAATTTATGATTTAAAAAAATTAACATGGATATGAGGTCTTAAGGTAATATGACGTGGATTGACATGGCACATCATCATGTAACACGTTAAAAAAACATTGACTATTTTTTTTTTGGTCATGTAAATTTTTTCACGACATGCCATGATAAAAAATGTATGCTGTGAAAACATGATCTTGAAATTTGTTCAATAATTTATTCACGAAAATAATTATAAATTATAATTATGCAATATGAAGGGTTCAGTTTTTTTTTGAAATAACATGTTATGAATATTAAAAAAATCTACAAATCTTGTTTGTGTAAATTCATCTACAATATTCATAAATGGGATTCAATTCAATGTGAATTCAAAAGTGTTTTCATTAAATCTTTAACAAAGATATTTTTGTTGTGTAAAATATATGTTCAAATTTTGAAGAATTAAAAGTTTTGTTTTCCTCAATATGATTTTGTACAATTGGAAAAATAAAATATTGTGATGTTATTTGAACTATTGTCACTCATAAGTAGTTTTACCCACATTTGCCTATAGAAGAGTTATAGAATTGTAAAATTGTTTAAATCCTTTAATATTACTTTGATAAAATATCAATTTAAAATTTGATAAAATCTAATTTTTTGGGGAAAAAACCATTGTTTATGTTTCCCCCCTTTAAATTGGCAAAAATTGGTCAATCGAAGAAAAAATTATTAAATAATCAATATAATTATTTTTCAACATCATATTTCTTTAACAACATTAGTTATAGATTAATAAAAATGATTATTTACACAACTTTGAAAAATAATCACAACACAATATTTATATTAGTTTTTATAATAATGTAGCAATACATTTTACCTTTGTAGAAATAAAAGAAACATAAATAGGTGATATTTTGGAATTAAATAGTTGGATTACGATCCTCACCCCCTTTAGTCAACATTATATTTTTTAAAATATTTGGTGGCATATTTTCACAAGTTGCTGGTTCTTTTTGGGGAAAATTTTTAAAAAATCAAATTTAAAGGAAATTTTTCAAGGAAGGTCATTCCTTTAAAATATATATATGTGAATAAACATATAGAATGTTATATATTAGTTATTGGGTAAAAGGTACTAGATTTCTTCAAAAATATGTTTATAATTTATATAGATTATTTAGTAATTAATAATTAAAACTTATAATTAATATATGTTGGTTTAAATATGTGTATATTTAGAAAATTAGGTAATAATAGGGTGAGAAACAATAGGTTAAACAATCATCTAATACACTCCCCAAAAAAAATTATTTGATGCACATGGTTTAAAACTCCAACGCTTGGTGACCCCCTATGATAATAATGCAAGTTTAATGAAGTTTTGTTAAAACTTTGAGATCACAAATTTGAACGAACAAAAAGATTATTCATGTTGATAATGATTAATACTTTCAATGTTAAAACCATAATGGTTCCAACATCAAACTTATTTTAAACTTACATTAACACACACACACACACACACACACACATAAGTTAAAATTTTATAATAGGTTTTAGGACTTGTAGCCAAAATATAAAAAGATTTTAACAAACTAATATCTCCATATATTGTTTATAGCCAAAACATAATTAAATATTTTTATTGATGATTTTCCTTTGAACAACACCACAAAATTGAAAATAATAATAATAGTAATTCATTGATGTTATTATTATGATATTGCCATTTTTAATGTTTTCATTTTAAAAAATAATTAAAAATTCTCATTTTTAAATACTTAAACATTAAGTTGTAACAAAATAACCCTAAGAAAAATGTTAAATCATGGAACAGTAAAGATAATAATATACCCAACCAACTTTTTTTTTAAAATCTAACTTATATTTATATTTTTCATACATCAAGAAATGGAGTAATAATTTAAGGATTTTTTTGGAGGTTTTTTTATTGTGGCATCATGAACATTTGTAATAAAAAAACTTGTCCAATGATGAACAAACCAGGGGAAAAACATAATTTTAAATTTATGTAAATGTATAGGTTTGAACATTAAATTTTTTAAATATAAAATTATACATGGACCCTAAACTTTGTATATATGAACATTTTGACTTAATCTTTAATTCAAATATTAATGTGAAACATAACAAGTTTTTATACATCCATTTAAAAAAAATATGGTGAGTGCAAAATGGAATTAAATAGTAATGGATTTAACACATTTAGAATGAATGATTCAACTCATGTGCAAATGTTGATAATTCAAAAGATGTGAAGTCTTTATAAGTTATTGCAAGTTTTTTATTAAATTATGGCAAGTGTAAAATTCAACATGGAGGAAAAAGCCTAGTGCTAGTGAACAAGGTAGTCATTGTTTTCACTTTGGAAATTATGCACAAATAACTAGTAAAAAATTTCACTTGCTATTTGTGCATGATGATAAATTATAATAAGTCAAATAATAATATAATTGGACAAGTAGTTGCAATGGGTTGTAGTGGAAAAACCCAAAATTTCTTCTTGTGTCACACTACAATTAGTGTATTCTTTTCATTTGCATAGCCCTTTGTATTCCCATAGTAATCTTGCATCCAATATTTTAACTCTTTTCTATGTTTGTATGTATAAAAACTTTAGTCTATCTTTGCATCTATGTTTGATTATTTGTGTCACTGTAAACCCTTCAAGCATTTGAAGTTGATTGGATAGTTTCTTGCTACAAATATCCTCATTATTCCCTTCCAATAATAGGACTTGAAAATAATAAAAAACTATGTTTACAACTAATTAAATTTATAATTATTTTGGATTTAATGACTATGGTCACTAGAGTTGTGTTGGACATTTTGCTTAAGCAACTCAACATGACATGTGTCAAGTCATGTCCAAAACAACTATGTGTAATGTCCACATGGATAATTAAAAATATGTAGTCATTTTATAATCATTTAGGACACATGTAGTCATGTTACAATCATTTACAACACCATGTAGTCATATTGTAGTCATTTAGGACCAAGTTTAAAATGTCATTAAAGGAAATTGAACTTTCATCTCCATGGCCACAAACCAATTTTTTAACCATTTAACCAATACTTCAAATTGTGATATATTATGTCATCACATAATATAATCACGTATATTTCAAATCTTATGCATTTTCATATCATTATTTAATTATGTACGTTTATAATAAATGAATTTCACATTTTAATTGCATAATTATGATTTATTTAAATAAAAATTTTAATTCAGTATTCAAATTCAATGTTTTAAATTTCTGATTTTAGTCATAAATTAGATAACATTTTTATTTTTATTTACTATATATATAATATGGGAGTTTAACTTATTTAATAAATTTGGGCCGTAAATTAAAATTAGAATTCTGAATTAAATTTAATCCATTTTTTAATTCCATTTTTTATTTTTAAAATTTAATTTTCAAAACTTCAGCTGTAATTATATTATATCAATTTAAAATATTTATTTCAAAAATTTCAATGTAAATTTTTTAACTGTAAACATACACATAAATATCTCATGATTTAATTTTTAAAAATAAAATTAATTATCATTGACTAAACCTTTATACATGTATGCATGCCATTTGTAGAATAACAAATTAAATTATAACATTTTTATAAATCCCTAAAAAATGATTCCACTTGAACTTCGTATACACATGTGTTTTCATGTAATTCATACATGACTATTGCCATTACAAAATAATTGATTTTTTTTTTATGAATGCACATGTTAAATTATATTTTATGATGTATGATGTAAAATTGTTATTTACATTTTCAATATAATTCATACTATACAATTATACTAATTTGATTACATATCTACACCATGTGGCAAAATTGCACATGTTAAATGTAAAGTGATGGACATTAATTTTCACATCATAGATCTTAAATATTATTATAATTTGTTCAATAGGTAGTTAAATAAATTGCCAAATCCTTTTAATATTATATGCAATATCATAATGTCATAGTTAATATTGTTGGTTAGTCATTTTAATAACTTTACATCTTTAGCTTGAAAGTATATAAAATTAAACACATGCCCACATTATGTTAAAAATTCATTCCATTAATCTATTAGTTGTAATAACCACTAGATTATAGCTACACATCTTGCCACGTAAGCTATATAGTTGCAAATATGATTTATAGTTGTTTAAGGAGTGGTTGCATAGGACATGAATTCTTTTAATGTTTTTTCTAAATTTAATTTTGATTTCCAAATGTTATGTGACTTGGCGTCTATCTTCATATGTAATTGTTATACATAAAAATCTTCTTGAAATTAACTTATGCAAGATATCCTCCAATAAACCCTTCCTTAAGGGAATGGGAAATCTATAAGTAATACTAAGTTATTGTCCACATCAAATTATTCTGAAATATTTTACTCATGGTTTTTTAGTTAAAGCAAAATGAACATTTTAATTGACATGAACTATAGTCTTTATTGAAATAGAAATTAAACAAATCATATTTTCTTGGCATATGAAAAGCTTCCCTACTCAAGACTACACTTGTGAGTACGTAATTGTGTGTTTTCTATGATCCAATTCATGAACAATTTATTCTTTTTGTCTATTCATTAGTAAAAGAATAATTCATTTGCACCATTCATTTCATTATTTATTGACATGCAATAAGTCCTCAATCCAAACTGACTATAAGCCATACATGTATATTGAAAAATTGAAGAAGTTTTTTTCTAAGGTTGTCTTTCTACAAATAATATTTTGTTGGGCCACGATGGTTTTATCCAAGTTGGTGGACTAGTTTGCCACCTAATTTTATCAAAAGTATATTCTAGGTATGGTTATGGTGTTTTAATAAAAAAACCATCTAGATCGTTGAAAACACCACAATGCACTATACAATATAATTTCCTGGGGATATACACATTTGCAAAGATCACGAGTAAGGATTGGTATCCTCTAGTTATGTCTTTATTATTTTCACAATTAGGTTAAACTATTTTCTTCCTAACATAGAATTCCTAACATCCATTGAAAAGGTTACATTACAATCAACTTCTAGCCAATTTTTTGCACATGGTTTCTTGCTTCCCCCATATGTTGGTTTCAATACATGGTTGCTTTGGCTTTAAATTCTTGGATGTCTACTTGGATGACGGTCAAATTCTCATTTTCAATGGTTTCTTTGTCTTTTCCATTGCTTTAAATAAGAAATTTCACATCCTCTCTTAACATTGATTTCTCCTTCCCATTTTTCACTTTCCTAATTTTATTTTCACCAAGGGACCACATATTGAAGTTGGTTGTAAAGTGTTTTTTTCAAATCCAACATTACATTTGTATCGCAACTAGAGGTTGGACTTTTTCTTGGGCATTTCAGTGGGGTGAAAATATTTTCATACTTTTTTTCTTCAATTGTTCCTCTCCAAATGATTTTTTCACCAATACATATATTGCAATTGCTTGTTCCATGACTTATATTTGTTTTTTTTCCTAACATCACAACCATTGGTAGACCCTTGTAATGTAACACATTTATCAATTAAGTTTATCATGTTCAATCACTATTCGAGAAAAATCATAAATGCAATCAATACATTACTTCCATTTTCTTCATGAAATCAATATCAATATCCATTCGTAGGTACTTGCATTTTAGTATCTTGATTTAGGTCGTGGATGCTTGACCCAATAATGTTGCCAACCAACCAACCAACTAGAAGTGAGTTTTCTACCTTGAATTTTATTGTTTCTTTCAAAGTCCATTGAACAACTCATGTTTTAGCTCATTTTGGTTGTGTTATGGACAATTCATGTTCATAAATGTCTCTTATCCAAGGTAGCCTTACAAACATCAAACTACATATAGTTCCATGCCCATCCACATCTTGTGCCAACAAACCATCCAAGTCCATCCACATCTTGTGTTAGCTTTGAATAGGCATCTCATTGTTGTCAATGTATTACTATCACAGAATGCTTCCTTTTGTTTGATCGGGTGAATTTGAGTATAAGATGTAATAATATTGAAGAATTTTTTTTAACATTCAATTCAATGAACACATGACACCCTCCTATTCTATACTTTTTTTTGCCACCAAATCAATGATTTCCTCCTATATTTTGCACTCTTTTAGCAAATTGATTACTTTTTATTGGAGTTCTTTCACTTGATTAAAACTTCCATTGTTTCTTTTAAAAAATATTTTCACACACAAAAATTATGTCCAACTAAATACAAACTCTATTATGTTTCAAGCCTTGGCTTTCAAAAGGTCAATTTACATTGAATGTTCAAAGAACCCAACTCTTGAACCCTATCTACATACTTTCACATCTAGACGAAGTTTTTCACAACTATGCATTTCGAATTATAGACTATTAGGGCTACTACTTTTTATGAATATCGATAGTATTGTTTGTCTTTGTGTTGGAATACTAAGTAGATCCAATTTCAGTGGGTGTGATGTTTGCATCATTGTACTTCAATTATGTCATTGGTGTTGTTGGTTCCATGCATTCCTCTTTTTCATCCATCACGACATCTTTTAGGCATGGTGCCTTGGGCACCATGTTTTATTCTTCATCATCCAATTCACTAGAAGAAAACTGTGTATTTTCGACTAATGTTTGTAACTAAATTTTAGTCGCAAGAGACATTTTGCAATTAAAATCCCTGTAGTCGCCTAAGATAAGTCGCATGTGATAAATTAGTCGCAAATGACAAAAGGTATTGTATGAAAAAAAAGTCAACAAATACATTTCATCCTTTGACTACATTGTATACATATTGTCACATGCGACTAAGATGCAACTATTTTGGTAACAATTAAGGGCAAATGATGTGTTGCCACGTGTTTTAATATTTGATTATTTAAAATATTATTAATATTATTTTGAAATAATCTAGGACATTCAATTCTAATACTTGGATGATCTTATATTATGACATGTGGCCCAATGTAAGTATGCCACGTGGCATTAAGAAAAAAAATATTAATTGGTAAGTACCTAAGTAGGTACACAAATATGTGCCTACAAACCTAGGTTACATACCAACCCACCTATTTAGGTTAAAAAAAAAAATAGGTAGGTTCTACTTTCTTAGGTTAAATACCTACTCATATAGGTAGGTACATAGGTCAATCTAGGTGGGTAGGTCAAACTAAGTACCTACCTAGCTAGGTAAATAAGTAGGTTGGGAAGGTATGCACTTTAAAAATGTGCATAATTTGTTTTTTTTTATGGGTTGATTTTTTTTATTAGTTCATCCGATGTGCACAAATTTCTTAATGTGAAATTGAATGACCACACCCCCTTGTTTATATAATGTTCAAAATAGGATTGAAAAACAAACAATATGGGATAAGTTTTGAAGTTCCAACTTCCTCACAAATTAAGTTGTAATTCCAAAACTTTTTTCATGCCTTACTTTCTTAGTTTTTAGATTTTAAAACAATTCAAGTGCTAGATAATTAGGTAATCATTTAATTAATAATGATTAAATTTACATGAATTTAAATTATAAATTACACACTACAAATATTCAGTATTCAGTATCAATTACTTAAATAAGCAATAAGTTCTTAATATTGAACAAACTAATTATCTAGTAATTCACAAATTATTAATACATAACTCACAAATAATTAAATATTTAAAAATATTTTATTACTTTTTAGAATATGTTCGAATTATATATAATAAAATTAATGTAAAAATAATTTAATGGTTATAATTTTTAAAATAACTATTTTAAATATTTATGTTAAAATTATAAGTAATGGATTAACAATTATTATAAGAAAGTAAATTGTTACACGAATTTTGTTATAAAAAAATTCAATTAATTACATTAATTATTGTATAATTACATTTAGTTTGTAAAAAAAATTATAGGTCAAGTAATTTTTTTCTTTTGCTAATTATTAATTATAAATAAAATAATTTGCTAAACATAACGTTAATTTTCATAACTACTTTAAAATTACTGTAAAATACTTATCATAGATGATTAATCATAGAATTTAAAAATTATATATATAATTCGTGAAATTAAAATCAGTAAAATAATTTTCCAAAATTTTAATTCAGGTTTGAAGTTATAAATTACAGAATGTGAATAATTATGTTCAAGTAAAAAATAATTCTTATATGAAATAATTGCAATGATTTTAAAGTAATGTCACATTAATCAATCCAACCAATAGGATGAAATTTCTAATAGGTACATCATAGTTGTGAGAATGACCAAAATAGTTGAAATTTGATCTTGTAGTTGCAATATTCCCAAATCTAGTTGCAAATGAGTACAAGTCGCATGTAGTCGTAAATGGACTGGTTACATTTTGGCTGATTGCTACTAATGCAACTCCGTCATTTGGCCATTTGGGCATGTCTTGCAATCTTCTTCCTCCACCTCATTGCTAATTATATTAACCTCCACTAGTTGGTCCATTACCCTGCTATAAATAAATATTGGTGCTTCATATGGGTCATCATCTTCATCTACATTTGCATTTGCATCGTTTCTTGGCCAATTCCTCTTTAAAATTGAATTGTTTTTTTTTTTTGGTGCATTGAACCTTAGCAGGTAATCACATTGTCAATGAAATCTTGTTCTAAAAATTCTATTTGTCAAATTTGCTAGCCATGGATTGTCTCCAAGTGGTTGTTGCAAGTTGCTTAGAAACTTTGATTTAAACATTTTGATCATTATCCCATATATCTTACAAGTGGTTAGTAGATGCCTAATATCTAACCTTTGTCTATAACTTTACATCTATATTGTTCAGTTCTTTTTTTCCAACAAGCATGTATAAATCCGAATTTGATGGTGTTTGATAAGAATATCATGGATATGGATATCGTGACATGATGCAAATGAAGAAATCTTATTTTGTTTTTCTTCAATGGAACCTTTCAATTTCAAAATAAAACTAAATTGAATGTATAAAATAACCTAAGTTTGGGAACATGTCGAGTTGGTGACATTCTTGTAGTGGTCCATTCAATTTTTTGCATTTAAGTTTAGCTTGACAACTTTGAATTCCAAAATTGAATATTTCCTTTTTAGATCACATACTTTGAATAAATATTCATGTTATCATGTGTATTGAACCACAATTTAATGGAAACAATGGGGTTCTAGATCCTCCTTCATTTTTTGACACATTTTCATTTTTGATAATTGTACACCTCTTGTAGTTTTGGGGCCGGCCCTATCATTTGACGATTCATCAAAGGTTTTTACACTATGTTCTTTAATTCTAGTGGCACCTAGGTTCACTTGCCTGTAGTTGCATATAGTCATTTTTTGGATTTCATGAATTATGTTGACAACAAATTGTCAAGCGTTACCTAATCCTTTGTTGACAAATTGCTCAAGAAGCTTGTTAAAAAAAAGTTCTAGAATTGGTTTTTTTAGACCTCGTGTGTTATTTGAAGAAATCCATGACATGTGTAAACATTACCAAATTATAATCTTCCATACCTTCCTTATAAATGTGTACAATTTTTTTGTTCAACAATGCAAGATTTTTTGGGTTTGTTTTTCATTAGCCCATCATCATGTTGCCCATTCATCTATTTTGTCAATTACCCTTTTCCATTTTGTTCCCCGTGTTTTAATTTCAACCAAATACCGGAAGGGGTCTACTTTGGTATCATCTCTTAGATATCCA
>Ga0209208_10003536_pt1 | contig 22341 bp, 20 predicted proteins | sample S1TSphfallax_3_FD_187694 | JGI IMG/M metagenome (GOLD analysis project Ga0209208, IMG submission 187694) | Host-associated microbial communities from peat moss isolated from Minnesota, USA - S1T2_Fd - Sphagnum fallax MG (SPAdes) (version 2) | ecosystem: Host-associated > Plants > Peat moss >...
AAAACAAGGAAAAAAAAAAAAAAAAGGAGCAAGGAAAAAGAGAAGAAAAAATATCAAGAAAAAAAAGAGGAAAAGCCATAATGGAAAAAAATACGTTTATGAGGGCGAGGAAAAAAAATAACCCAATGGAAAAGTTTGAATTTTTTTACAAAATAGATTTTCATCCAACTGATAAAACCCACAACAAGTTCCATCAGATTGGTGCATTGGTGGGTGTTGGGTCACTCTAGCCATCATTTACAACATAGAAATAATGCAAACTATGATGTGAAATGTCAAGGTGATTTTTATCAAAAAAATTGTAGTTCATGTCTTCAACTTACGAAAGCTCAAAATGAAAACTTATGAGTCTAAATCAAAGGTAGTTTGACTAGCTAAATGCACCAAGATCATTACTAAAAACTCCTACCATGTCAAAAGGATGGATTTCACATTGAATACTTACCAAACCCAATCTTGTACACAATGTCACAAAAAATGTGAGTGTCATGGTTCAAATGGTGAGCAATCTATTGTGCCAAAAAATTAATTTGGTACATAAACCATGCCCACAATGGACACTTGGCTAATTTGGCTACTATTGCACTACAAAATATTACAAATGTCTTGAAGAAAATCCACCTAAAACAATATAAGAATATCAAATTTAGCCTTATACATGTAATTGGTGGATTTTTTTTTCAAAATTGGTTTCCTATCAATGACCACTTGCTAGATCAACCGAATGATGATTTAGATGATGATGTTAGTGAAGTTATTGAAAGTAAGGACATTAATGTGTACGACACAACTTCAAAAATGTAGGAAATCAAAATCCATTTTTTACAAGTCATCAATCAATAATTTATTGATCTACAAAAGAAGGTGTTCAAGCTATAAAAGGAATTCAATGAAATGCACACACAAGCCTTACATGTTGAAGCTAAAATTAAGAATTTGCATCTTCATAAAATGCATGTGGAATTATTGGAAGGTGAAAATGAACACCTTAAAACACAAGTTATTGAACACCAACATTAGTAGAAGATGTTGGAGGAACAATTGGTATGTCAACAAGGCATATTGTGAGGTATGCACAAAGCCATTGATTTTCTAGAGTAGGAATTCAATAAGGAGATTAATGCACACAAATGAATTAATTCGACTAAAATAGTTATTGAAATTAATACACTATATAATAAGTTTAAAAAAAAACTCAAAACCGATACTTCAAATGGATCAACAACTAGATGTGTTTACTAACAAATTTGATGCCAACCTCAAATGGGCCATCATTGGACTAGAAAGTGTAAAGACGTGTGAATAAAAAGAAAATGTTCATTATTGAATAATTGAATGTTCTATAACAACTATTTGAGTTGTAGGAAATTCATGTTACATTCGGTGACTTTAATTGAAGTTGAATATTGCAAACTTACAATATTAGATTGCTTGAAAACCATACCCTATTTAAAACATAAATATTGTTGGTCAAACACAAAAGGAAAAATAACAAGGGGCTTTAAGGCCAAGGTGGAAGAATTCATTAAAAATAGTTGTAAAAATAGTTGTAAAAGTTACAATAAATAATTTGGTATTGGTAAACTTTCCCATTCAAGAATTGATTAGTCAAATTCCCAAGTAGGAATTATGAAGACATAATTCCAAATAGAAATGAGGGTGATGTTAAAGGTCAAACCAAACTTTTTAGTTTTTTAATTGGTGCATTTGGTAGCCATTGGTCTATTGAATTGGTAAGTTTTGTAAAAATTAAACTTGGAATAACATTAATTATAAGATGATGAACTTTAAAAGAATCACCAACAATATTAGCATGGAGTCTCAATCATTTTGATTTGCAATTTTTTAAAGTTCTATTGTAAGACGGCTAAATTGTTTGTGACATTTTGATTTCAGTAATACTATATAGAACTAAGATTTTATTATTGAAGTTGTGAATATTTTTCACTATTTATTAAATTAATTTGGTAGAAGTTAATTGAATTATGCATTTAGAATTCCTATTTGGAATTCTATATTGTATATATATATATATATTTAAAAAAAACATAATTTACACATACATAGGATTTTTAAAGCCTTCAAGTTTGATATAAATCCACTTTATTAGATTCCGTTATATTATTTCTTTGATTTGTTTTATAGAATCCTTGATATCTCGAATTTTTGGAACAAAAGTGTAGATAGAAAATTACGTTAAGCATTTTTAAATCACTATAAAGGTTTTCACGAAGTGTACATATAAAAAATGGTTTGCATTTTTCATTTGGAGATTTGAAGTTCACATTGTGCACAATAAAAAGGCTGAAAAATCAAATTGGCAATTTGATTCCCATCCATTAAAACCTAGAAATCAGATCAAGTCCCTTTTAATTAGAACATGTAATATGGTGTTAAAAAGTTCTTTCCAAGGATTGTAATTTTTCCTTTGAATATTTTTCAATTGGAGCTTGTATGTGAGAATTATACGTTCACAAAGTTGCAAGATTCATAACTTGGCAAAATTGAAAAATTGAAAAAAATTGATCCCACTTTTTTTAGATTTTTTCCCATTTCGACATAATGCCCACCATTGCTTGTAATGTGTACTATAATGAAAGTAATGAATTCCTCCCAAGTTTGGGTCATGGTGTGTTTTATGAGTTGGGTTGCATATAATACATTTGTGCACCATTTTGTTTTAATTTGCACTAATCATTTTAATTTTTTTTGGTTTGTGCAAATTGATTTCACCTTGAACTTGTCCTTGTGAGTTTGTTCTAATCCTATCTTAGAGTTCTCATGACCTCTTTTATGAAATTAGGAATTGACAAATTATTTACATCAATACCATTTGACAAACCTAGGGGTGCTCCTATAAATAAATATGTTGGTGTTGTTGAATTGAAAGAAAACAAACAACAATAACAACATAATTATCTCTTCCTAATATACACAATATGAGTGCAAAATTGACATAGTTGAACACCTAGTAGATTATTGACAATGAAGAAGAAGTGATTTTATTTTTTATGTATGTTTGGCTTGTGGGATGTAACCTATACATAAAATTTAACATTTATTCTATGTGATACCCACACTTAGCAATAGAAATGTTATAGAACACTTACTACCTTATGTGCCTTTGTCGCTTATGTTTACATTTGACATGAGATTATTTCCACTTGTCAAGTGGCCATCAAGACACAATGTACTATTGTCTTCATGATATGCAAAAGATTATCTCCATGATTTAAGGCTCAAATTGAAACTTTTCTTTTTTACATTTACATTGCATTCTTGGTGTGTGAATTGTGTTGCATTCAAGATGTTCATTGTGCAACACATTCTCAATTTTATTTTATTTTATGTTTTGTTCATTAGCATTATAACTTCTTGAATTACTATAAGAATTTTTTCCAAATAAATAATGTCATCATTCTCGACAAATTACCTATGACCACATAACTATGATCATTAATTATTTGCTTTCCATGCACCTTTAAGTTTTTTTCCTTGTGAAATTGGAATAGTCTAGTGTTACTTATTAGTTCATCATTTGTGTTTGTCAATTACAATCATGAAAGGCATGATTATAATTTTAACTATTTTGTTCCTATGCATGCAAAGTGATGACACATAGGAATCAATGATGCCTTCTCATACTTGCTAAAATTGATTAAAGAGTTGATTCATATTCATCTTTGTATGTTGAATAGAAGTGCAATGTCTTGAAAGTAGAAGGAAACATTTAATGATGAATTTGGTAAGCTATTTTAGATATTGAATCATTTTTCAAGAGCTTATGTAGCTTTTTGTGTTTCAATATTGAAATGTTCATTTTTCGAAGATTTAACATTACATAAACTTGTTGCTTACCTCCATTAATTTTGACCTAAATTAAGGTGCCATGTAAATGTCCATGTATAACTCATAGCTCCATACATTTATACATGTGGGCACAAGATTTTCCTTCTTTTGAGATTTAAAAATAAATAAATAATTGGTAATTTATATTTCACTTTTTGTATGTAATTATAGGAATTGTGAGAAACAATGCTCTTGTGTCCTCTAGATCAGGACCTCGATTCCCATATCAGGACCTGAAGATGGCCATGTATAAATGCCATTGGATTAGACATAGGACGGATTTCAAGTCCTAAACTGTCTGGCAGTGCTGGAATTCAGGACTTGGAACTTTTTGCAAAATCACAGACCCTGGTCGGTTTGAGACTTGGATCAAGATCTCGTTCTAATTTACTAAACTAAAATGGAAAGGGAGGGGTGGGACCAAGGTTTATCATTGTTTCTTGTTTTAAGGATCTGGAATTCAGCACATCGATAAGTGGATGTCACACACTTTCAGATGTTAAGATGAGATCTCAGGATCTGATATCAAGATCTGGATTTTAACTGCTTTTTCTTTTTCTTCGTTTTCCCTCTTCAGTTGTTGTATGTAATATGTACAAGCCCCGGGGCCTATTAACTTCACCTCGTTTTGAGGATCTCGATTTTGAAGACCTGGGATCCTGGAGCATGGGTCCAGATGATGGTTCTGAGGACCTGGATCAGGACAGGCCCCAGGGGCCCTTTACTTTCTCATGCTTTGAGGACCTCGATATTTTTAGACCTGGGATCCTGGACCCATGGTCCAGATGATATTTCTGAGGACCTGGATCAGGACAGGCCCAGGGGGCCCTTTACTTTGTCATGTTTTGAGGACCTCGACTTTTAAGACCTGCGATCCTGGGTCCAGATGAACTTTCTGAGGACCTGGATTAGGACAGGCCTCAGGGGCCCTTTTACTTCGCAGAGATTTGAGGATCTCGATTTTTAAGACCTGGGATCCCGGATGCCCGGACTCCAGATGATGTTTCTGAGGACCTGGAGTTCTGCCTTCGACGGATGAGCGCAGCGAGCTCTTTGCTTCAGTGGCGATGGCGCACTGAGCATCATCCTCGTGTTCCTCTTTCTCTTCTGTGTTTCACCTGCTTTCCCTAGTCGCAATGACGTTTCTTCGTGCTCTCTGCAGAATTTTCTAGTTTGTGAAAAAAAAATTATACCATTTTTTTTCTAGGGGAACAGGAGTGCAGGTCTCATTGCAGGTTCCAGTATGAGGATTGCTAAAAAATCGGAGTGTGCTTTGTCAAGGGCTTCAGAAAGATGTGGTTATAGATTGATGAAGGATGTCTTGCAGTTGCACAATTCTTTTCTCTTTTTTGTACTCGGAAAGAGATTTGGAAATTGAAATGCAGGTGGGACCTTGAGAGGTTGTGGGGCCACCGCATGGCACTAAAAGGTAAGGACAATGGCAAAGAAGGAACAAAAGACATGAGCTCGGAAGCCAGGGTGGGCGAAGCCTTTCTCTGTGTTCTAGCTTCGCATCAACTGAAGGTCTCTGATGACCAGTCGGAAACTTTCAACTGCTGATCATCCTCAAATACATTCCACAATTGCAAACCCTAATGTCACATGATTGCTGCATTTGTTATCTATCCAGTGCCAAGAATGTCATCACTCGAGGCCGGAGGGGGAGGAGCTGATCAAGTTCAGTGCTGTGCGTAAACCAATATGGCTTTGACTGATCATGAGTAGTTGCAGCAAAGCAAGTCTTTTGCAACAGGGATTGATTTCATGCCATGTTTGAGCTTTACCTGTGAATTTTTTCCACCATCAAAGAACATGCAACTGCACAATAGGACAGATGGTTATACAGCAGATAGGAATGAGCCTTGAAATGCTAAAGATAGTATTGCTCCATAAAGGGAATTAATGACACAAACTAAAGCAGTCTGGAAACTCAAGCTGATTAGGTCAAACTTCCCAGTGTGCAGCAGATGTAGTAGGAGGGGTGATGTTGAGGAGTGGGGGAATCTTCTCCCCTTTAATATTACATTCAGGTTGAATCAGGAGGTGATATTATTGAGGAGAGGAAAATTTTCTCTTCTTGAATATAGATATGGAGGTGGAGGAGGAGGGCCTCCTATTAGCTTAGGGTTGGTGCTTACTGCAGCGTGATAGTCTGGCAATGCACTCAATGGGGAAGAAGATCAAAACCTTTGCCGTTACTGTGAGAAGATCTATGAACAAAGATCAGACACTCTATGGATCTCTCCTCCTTGATTCACAGACATTCTGGAATGGACTTTCTGACCAGACTTGTGAAGTTTATAGTGGAAGAAATACATCTCTGTGTGTGTGTGTGTGTGTGTGTTCTTTGTTTTCCGCCATTTTGCAGCGTGTTTTCACAAATCCTGATCGTTCTTGTAAGAACTGGAAGAGAGAGTTGTAGTTTTCTCTTGCAAGAATTGCGAGAGACTGACTGATGTGAGGAAGAAGAAGTGCTGTTCATCCTGGAGTCAATGTCTTGCAATTCTTCCTCAAAGGAAGGAGGAAGGGGAGAGACACTGTCGTGCAAAATGATGGGGAGTCTGGATGGAGTGAAGGAGGGGGAATAGAAGAAGAAGGATGAGGACCACCACCATCACATCCCCTTCTTTGTTCCTAGTTCTACTCGTTGACTGAACAACTTCATGATTGCTGCCAAAGGAAAAAAGGGTTGTGCACACAGCAGCAGCACAATTATTATGGAGAGAGAGAGAGAGAGAGAGAGAGAGAGAGAGAGCCTCGTGACATCCGTGGTGATGGGCGATGTAAGAAGAATCCGAGACTGATTGGACAAAGTCATCCGCACAATGTGGGGGAAAAACAAAAAGGCATTCTACTGCAGGCAGGCAGCAGGAACAAACAGATCTGGGGCCCGCCCTCCTTCACTCCCTCGAGCTTTGCCTGCCTGCCTGCCTTCCATCATTGTTGTGATTATTTAGGTCTCATCACGCAAACCCACAATCCCAATTTTTGCAGCAAAAGAATTGGAAGCAAAAAACCCACACAATCAATCAATCAAACAAACAATAACTCCTCTCATGACTGACAAGATGATCTTCTTCTTCGGTCTTCTTCTCGCAAAATCACACAATTTCAGCATGACCCAATGACCCACCTTCCTCTTTTTCCACCTCGTTTTCTTCGACCACATTGTTTACTTTTTCTCGTGGATCTCGATTGCTTCTTCTTCTTCTTCAATTCGATGATGGATTTGGCAAGAAATTCTTCTTCTCGGGTGCGAGGGAGGAGGAGGAGGGGCTTTTTCTTTTGACTCTTCTTCTGTTCTTCTTTGTTGTGGGGTTTTGTTCTGTCGGAAAGAGGGGAGGAGGACGACGAGGGAAAAACTTTAATTCTTTGATGAAGATAGTTCACAATTTCTTTCTTGTGAGTAGTGCTCGTCGATCGGTCTTGGTTATTGTTGCGAGCTCAAACTTTTGGATTGAATCCACTGTTTCTCTTGTGGAAGCTTTCATGGTGAGGCGATGCAGCAAGGCAACCCATTGCTGTAAGTCTTCTTCTCTCTCTCTCTCTCCTTCCTCTTTTCCTTTTCTGCTAGTTTCGAAGGTCCGGAAATTAGGGATCGCAGCCAAGAACTTCACCGATCTTTCTTTGCTGGTAGGTAAGGCACATCCATCCTCTTGCCTGTTGCAGGATGGGTGAGCGCATCGTCGTCGTCACCTCTGATAACCCACAAAGAAAAGAAGGTGAGTGAGTAAGACTCTCCCCTTTGCATTCTTCCCCTTGTCTTGTTAAACGTGATGATGATGATGCACCCACCCACCCATCCTTCATTTGTGTTTTTTACCATGTACTGCCAGGAAATGGAGGAGATTCAACAAGTGCAGGAAGGAGGAGGAAGGGAAGAAGGATTGAGAACACATCTCTGTGACTGGCCTCCTACTGCTGCTGCACAGACAGGGGAAGGAATCAAGAAGGGCACAGCAGAACTCACATCTGCTGCTGCTGCAGCTAACGTCTCTCTCAACTCCACAGAAGACCACAGCAGGAGTCCTGTTGCAGCAGCAGCAGCAGCAGCAGCAGAGCAAGTGTCAGCCCAAATTGCTTCACAGACTTTGTGGGAGTCAAAAGTACTGGAGTCCATAATGCCAAGTGGTTTCTACTCCATGGTTCCAGTAAGTTTTTGGATCACTGTTCACCAGCATGCATGCTTGATCTGAATCCATTTGTGTGTGTGTGTGTGTGCATGTTTCTTTAGACTCCAGCTCTCTCTCTCTCTGTCTCTCTCAAAAGGTCATAATGATGGGTTTGGTGATCCAGAGTAAAAGCTTCAAGGCAAGTTGTCCAACAATCCCAACATTGGAGGAGTTGGAGCAATTGGGAGCAGAGGCTGCTGGAAGTGATGTGCTACTTGTTGACACACACAAAGACAAGACTCTTGCAAACTTGGAAGAGTTTGCTAAAGTGCTGGTGAATGGTTTACGAGGCAATGTGGCCCTTGCAATCAAGAAAATTGCTGAACTGGTGAGGGATCTTTGGCACAGATGATATTGAGCAGCCTTTCTCCACATTAAATCTGAATGTGTATTCCCAGGGGTCGTTCCCATGTGAATTCTGAATGCATTTTCAGTGGTGTGGAATACAGTTTCATCTCTCCTTTTAATAGTGCACATCTCTGGACTTGGGTTATGTCATTCTGCAGGTGTCCAACTTCTATGGAGGTCCACTTTTTGAGACTGGGGCGACAAAGGTCTCAGGAGATGAATGCCTGGGCTCTGGGGATGGTTGCCACATTCAGCTGTTAGGAGGTGTGAAGACAGGCTTGTGCCGGCCACGAGCTATTCTGTTCAAGTTTCTTGGAGATTGTGTTGGCATTCAGAGCCGGCTTCAAATGGTGGCTGTTTATGACATCCTCTTGTTTTGGTTTTTGAAGGTTTATGTAGTCTGTGGTGAATGTTTTTATTAGTACCTTAGTTTTTTGTGGTTCCATATGGGTGTAAGATGCAATAAAATTCCTGACTAGCTAGCCAGGGCTTGAAACAGACCCAATTAGGGGCTAATTACAGCAAGTTCATTGGTCATTCCTGTACTTCCCCTGCTGGAGTTATTTGAACTCAATTTTTGGATTCTAGCTTCATCTTAAGCATGGTCCTACTGTGTTGCTCTTTCCAGCAGAGGTGTAACTGATTTTCTTCAAACAGGGTTTGCAGCTGGAGGCTGTTCCCAGCAGCTCCTTGATCTGTGCCAACCCGAACAAGCATTTGTCAAATATAGTGGCAATAAACGGCATTGAACTTCTGGTAGATGTAATGCGACATCCAGGCTATTTGCGTCCATTTTCGCGGAAGGCGCTGGTCATGTACCATATTGCAGGTGCTGGAGATAGTGACTCAGGTGACTATGATTCATGCGACTCACCTCTTACACCAAACAGCCCACTGTTTGATTTTTCTGACAACTTGGATACTGAAAGGTTTTGTTTCTTTCCTCTATAAGGCTATTGCAATCTGATCTAATTTCACATTTTAACATCATCAAGATCTCACATTGACAAGCTAGTATAGATATTCTTTTTAGGTTTTGCAGTTTCTCACAGTCTGCCAGATTGCATGAGGACATATGTGTATTGGGTTGAGTTAGAAGTTTCTCTTTTATGAGGGTCATCATTCAAAGAAGACCAGCATCCATGATGCAGACTTTGTCATATATCTTTGCAGCAAGCATCATTGGATCCTGGCTAGTGTGCCTGCTTCTGTGCTCATTGCCCTGACCACCCATTTGCTTGGTTCTTTTGAGGCTAATACTAGAATATGGCCACTCAGCTGGGGGGGGGGGGGGGGGGGGGGCAAGCAGTTTCAAAGGAAATATGCAAGTGATTGACCTAAATTGGAGCATCCATGGTCACCCACCCTCTGCATTCTCATGCACTTTTCTTCTTGAAGTTAATGATGTAGTTTCTCTTCATGGAGTGATCGCTTCAGTTAACTGTTGGGTGCATTCAGCCTGGAGCAGGATGTGGATGATGCACATCTCATGCAAGCAAGAAGAGGAATGATCTCTTCAGTTGTGACTCGTCCTGTACACCCCAACGCTGTGCCGCTGCACTCTATGGCTATTGGTGGCAAGCTGAGGTATTTCTAATTCATTGAATTTCTGTGGCATCTAGGTATACAAATGGCTGGGGCCATCTTGACACACCATCCAAGTCTTGCAAAGTACTGGTCATTTGAGTAGCTATGGCACAATGCAGTAGTTTCCATCACATTTGTTGTGTTTGCTGTTCTTAATGATATGAGACACAATCTACTTGAAGGCAGCACCACATTTTTCTGGGCAAATGCAATCTGTAGGGCTTTCTTTTGTGTAATTGGCTTGGATTCTCTCCTTGAGCAGATTTTTTACACATCATATGTGTGATGAATAAGTGCCACTTTGAAATAGTAGCTCCTCTCTTACCAGTTCTTATGGCTAGTTTTTGTTGTTTTTTTGTTTGGTTTAGCCCGTCACAAAGTGAGCCCGATTTGGCCAATCCAACTCGCTGGCGCAGCCAGAGAAGAATCCATGATGAACCTAGTGCTGATTTGAGGTAAGTGTTCCTGTCTACTAGAACACAACAGCATCATAGTCATGTGTGCTCTTCAAACAATAGAGACTTGTGGAATTGCAGGTCAGGGACCAATAATGAGCATCTGTGACCAGGATAACATCAAATCTTAACTTCATAGATCTGAAAGGATAGTCTACAACCCTTCAAGGTACAACGACAGTTCTGGTGTCATGGAGAAAGTCATTGGTGTTAAGAATCAGTTTGAAGGTTCCATAAACCCCACAGATTGCTCCCAGATCTGTGGCTTGTAAAAGGTTGATGCTTGATGCATGATTTTTCTGTGTTGATTCTTCAAGTGAGCCATCAGCTATGTCTAGCCATGATGAGCAAGTTGTGTCTTGTATTGTGGTATGCTAGAAACTTGGAGTCTGAACCAGTGCCACTGAGACCCATGACAGAAGGGCCGCACAGTTCCACTTCCAGGTAAAATTCCTATGAGTAACCTAGAGTGGAGTTTGAGGTTCTTAGTTTCTTAAGCTCTAGATGGTTCCACTCTTTTCATCTGAGTATAGTACTTTTGGATGAAAGCTGTTTTGTGTGTGAATTTTCTGTACATTGTGCGCATCATATGAACACACACTCAGCTCGTTGCCTTTTTCATGTCATTGTAGTTCAGAGCACCCTCCAACTCATCTGAAGAAGTTTCAGCGTGTGTTATCAGAGGGACGAATGATTCCAAGGTAATCAATTCAAACTGCAAATTACCCCTCCCTATAGACAAGTCAACCAAGCTCATTCACCTTGTAAGAGGATTGATTTTCTCTTGTTTTGCGTGTCAAAAGTGAACCAATCCTGCTTGTACTAATCACATTCTTAATGTCATCATGATCTTGCAAGTGCAGACCATTTAGTTTGAGATACAGGGGGTTCCTCTGCAACTTGTAAATGTGCATATCACTTACAGTTGAAGAAAGTTAGATGTAAATATTGCCCAAATTAACTTGGAGTTGGCAGCAGTCCTGAGCATCCGGTATCCAGACCTCGTGCACCATCCATGCTCAGTGGTAGCCGCCGTCATGGAGCTGAGTACTTCAGCGTCTCCAGGTGTGCTCATCTGTCTCCTTCTTTGAAGGCTGTAAGTAAAGATATGTACTCCACAAGTTTTAGTGAGAGGTAGTATTTTGAGGTGTACATTAGCTCAAACATCACCCAGAGATCATGTGTCATAGCCTGCCTCACTCCCCACCCACCTAAAGCTTTTCCATGGTGTTCCATGCACTAGACTCAGCTGTAGGCAGGTGGGGACCAAAACACATATGTGCGATACTCCAGCTGGCACAGATGCTTCTCTCATTGACAGGAGAAATTTGGTGTGCAGCCCAGATGACCCACCTCAGAATCCGAATGTGGCTGGCAAGCCTTCTCCTATTTTCAGGAGGCGTGCGGCCTGTTCATTCAACAACAGAGCACGAGACAACGGAAGGTTATTGCACATATAGTACATTTTTTTTCTCTTTGTCCATTTCACAAATGTATGGCAAGCTTGCAAGAGACCAGAACCATTTGCATTTACCACTTATGCTGACAAGATTTCACTACCTTGCAGACATGGAAGGGCATTGTCATTCGACTTAAAGACTGAGGGAAGGGAGGTGGACTTTGTGCAGTATCTTGGAGACACCACGATGCTTTCAAGGTCAGTCATTTAACTGCATGTCACATGTACCCCACCTTCCCCTTGATGCCACAAAAGTGAAAGCTTCATAATTGTAAGTCAGCTGAATGTTATGGAAAACAAGACTGGAAAGTGTCCAGCAATCTTGATATCTGAAAGGATGGTATGATGTGTTTGGAAAGATTTTGCTGCAGCAGCACATTGCTTACCCCTCTCGGATTCTTGCTTAGATCTGAACTGGAAGATGTTGCATATGCACAGAAGATATGTGATGTTTCTGTGATTTGCAGTAGCTCCTTGAGACTGTGACAGGTATTACATGGCAAGTGTTTTCATTCCTCCTTCATGACTTGGGTGGCTATTAAAAGGGCTCAAAATGACCCATGATTTGTAAGATGGAAATTTGACTAAATGTTTCAGGGCAAACTTTAGCTATCAAGCCGAGTTGCAGAGGCCTACGAAGCCAAGTGCTACACTGAAGATCACTGATGGGTTCAGGTAGTCCTCATAACATCACTTCACATGAAAGCACCAAGCTTCATTTTGTTGTCATCGTCAGCTTTTTTGTGCAGTGTGGAATCTGTTGAAGTTGTTTGTGCAAATTCCCAGGTCTACAGCAAATGATGCTCCAAAGCAAGAGCATGTCAGTAAAGAGCAGGACCTTACCAGAGCAAGGCTTGATTCAGAGTATTTTACAACAGACTGGAAGTTGCAAAGCAGAGAGGTATGCTTCTCCTCAACTTAGCTACTTTGTGCAGACAGATTCATTGATGTTAATGATCACAGGTTCTTGACTTTTGATAATTGCCAAAGGTCTTCATTAGCTCAAAAGTTTTACCACCACATCATGTGCATCCCCAAGGCAGGAAGCCACAATCAGGAGTGTCATTTAGTAGGCGCAACAGACTTTAGCAAGTGTTCAAGCAGAAGCTGTGAAGGTGAAAGTTTGGTAACACCCATGAGTGTTCACCATAAATCAGACAGTTGCACTGTGGAAGTTTTGACATCTTCTCAGAAAAAGATGATGCAATTGTCAGTCCATTTGGCGAACACCCATGGTACTTTAGGCTTTTGTTCTCATTTTCTAATCTGACAGCAGCTCTTTGCCTTGTGCAGATTCCTAGGAAGTCAACAGGTCCTGACATCATAAATACAGAGCCAAAGCAAGGAGGTAGAAATCAAGGTCCAACAGTCAATGGTCTCAGATCCAACTCTGGAAGACTTTCTGGAACAATACCTCGAGAGTTCCAAAATGTTCTGGAAGGGAGTCAAGCAGGTGGTGTGTCTGATGAATCTTCATCTGTAACCACCACAACCAATGGGGCAGCTTCCTGGAGTCTCACAGAACATTCCCACTCCTTGCTGAACCAGCCATTGATGCCCTACTCTGAATGGACCATTGACTTCTCAGAGCTTCGAATTGGTGTTCGTGTGGGCATTGGTAAGTTGTCAGATGGGATCCAGGGATTTCAGACTTGTTGTTTCATTCAAACTATTGGAAGCCCATGTGGTCCTCATTTGTCTTTTCGCTGTTGTTTGTCATTCTATGTTTTTTCTTCTTATTGTGCATGCTCCTTTGTTTTTTTTTTGTTTGTTTTGTTTTTTTGCCCCCTGCTTTTCTCAATGGCTTTTTCCCTTTTATGTTGCTAGTTGCTAGCCAGAATCATGGCTGAGTCTTCCTGTTGCTTCTGGACTTGCATCAGAAACTCAATATGTAGGCTAGTGGTTACACTGACCTATACCTGCTGTAGGGAGCTGATGAAGTCAGTGGGTAAGTTGTGATGGATAAGTCACCATCATATGTGTTACTGTTGATGGCCCCTGAACAAGTGAAAGACTGTTGCTTTTGTACACAACGCTAGTTTTATTGTTCAAGTTCTCCCCTTTGATATTCTTCTTCTTCTGAGTTCTTCAGTCCTTCTCTGGAATTCTTTCTTTGGGTTCAAGAGAAAGTTTTGGACCTTTTTTTCTGGCTTTTCCTAATGATGAGTATGGATATTTCTGGATTCTCATGAGATTTATTTGGTTCAATTTGTGTGCCATTTTTTTCATCTTCAGGTGAACAGTCCCTTTGATAAAAATAAAAAGTCTGCCTCTTTTGCTTTCACTCTGATTCATGTGGCAAAATCAAATTGTGTTCAGTTTGTGAATGTTTCCAAAATTCCAGAGGCTGGGGATGAGGCATATGTCTTGAAGTTTTGGTGGGTTCACTTCAGGATCCTTTGGAGAAGTATTTCGTGGCATATGGAGGGGCACAGAAGTGGCCATCAAGGTCATGCTGGAACAGGACCTCAACTTTGAGAACACACAGGATTTTTGCAATGAAATTTCCATTCTGAGGTATATTGTTTGCTGGATAAATCAAAACAGCAGTTTGATTGGCAGATTCAAATTTTGTTTTTTCTTTCTCTCTTTTATTCTAGCTTTGCTTCCATATGCACAACTTTTGGCATGCATGTTTAGGCCTGCCTATTCCTGGTTCTGAACAAGTAGCCGTTGGCTTGATTGCATGTTTCCCTTGCAGCCGTCTGCGACATCCCAATGGTACATACTTACCTTAAGCTGTTGTAATCCTCACAAGCTTCTTATAGCTTGAACGAGGATGCTACTGACTTTTTGGATTAGCTATGTCTCTTGACTGAGCCTTCTTGTGGCTTCTGGGAATGCAACAGAAACTCAGCATGGGGACGGTTGTGTAATAGTTTGCCTGAAATTGGGGGTCAGATTATTGTTTACTTCCTACACCCATCACCAGGAGCTGATGAAGTCAGTGGGGAGTCATGGCAGCTTGCTACTGCTGCTCATGGTGAAGGTGATGGTCTGACACTTTGTGAGCAATCCTCATAAGGTTATGACTACACCTATCATAATGTTATCTTCAAAGTGTTGCTGTGCAGTTTTCTCTGAAACTTCATAGACATATCTTTGTGTTTTGTCTTCAGTGTGTAGTTGTTGAGGATTCTCAAGTCTATACATTGGCCTTGCAGTCAGATGAGCTGCACATAATGTAAATTACACCCTGAAACTCCCGAATCTGTCAGTCTGCAACTAACATTCCCAGGAGTACTAGGTTCCAGGTTGTCATGTCAGGCACTTATGAAAATGTGTGCACTTACCAGCAAGTCGAGTAACTTTGTTGGCTTGATAAGTTCTTTGGGATCAGCATAAGAATCACCTCTCTTTGTGAATGTTCAAGGGGTGAAAACTGTGGGCTGCAGTGATATTGTTCCTGGGGGCTTGCACTAAGCCACCGCATCTGTCCATGGTCACTGAGTACATGCATATAGGATCACTCTATCGCCTTATTCACTTCAGTGGGCAAGGGAAGGGACTTAGCTGGCGCCGTCGCTTGAAGATGCTCCGTGATATCTGCAGGTTTGTTACAACATATGGCATCCATGCCTAGGTGTAAAAAAATATAGGCGAAATTTCCAAGGGCTGATGTCTTTGGAAATTCTTGAACTATAGAGAGCAGAATGTTGATGGTTTGAAAGAATTTTGTGGTTGTCATTTTCACATTTGTACAGAACCTCATTTTGTTAAAGTGGATCAACTTTTGAAAATCTACTGAGGACAAATACTTGCCTGTTTCACATATGACCTTCTGTGATTTCCTCTTGTTTAGTGCAGGTCAACTGGGGCTTGATATATTTCTGGTGTAAGTGCAGGGGAATGATGTGTGTGCAGCGTATGAAAATCATTCATCGTGATCTTAAGAGTGCCAATTGCTTGGTTGACAAGCATTGGTCAGTCAAGATTTGTGACTTCGGCTTGTCAACAATTGTTATGGACTCTGCAGTCTGCAACCCAACTGCAGTTGGTACACCTGAGTGGACAGCACCTGAACTTTTGCGCAATGAGCTAGTCACAGACAAATGTGATGTTTTCAGTTTTGGCGTCATCATATGGGAGCTTGCCACTTTGAAGCGTCCTTGGGAAGGTGTCAAACCAATGGAAGTAAGTCTACTTCACCCTTAGCGCCAGATTCTGGGCTTAGTGGTATTGGGTTTTAGCAGGTTTGATTCATAATGCTTACATGACCAACTGTGGCAGGTCCAATACTCAGTCAGGTCACCTTTGGTACATGCAATTTCAGTCTTGGTTTCAATCTTGCAGCTATTCCTGGGCTCTCCAGTAGGCCTCTGCTCATTAAATGAATCTTTGTCATGAAGTGGACTGTTGGTTGTGGGTGCTGCAGGTGGCAGATGCTGTGGCTCACCATGGAGCACGACTTGAGATACCAGGGGGACTCATTGGCACACTGATAGCAGGTAATGTACATCTCCAACACCTTTGTCTTCTTTTGAGAAACAATAAGTGAGGAGAAAGATGTTTCTCTAAACAGGAGCTCCCTGTCTTTCTTGTCATGTTTTTCTTATGACATACAAGGGGTATACGTAGCAAGTGAATCTTTCTGTTGAAGCTCTTCTCATGACCCAACCATCAATGTTTCCTCTGGAACAGGAGCAACATTAGAGACTCTGGAAGTGATTAGTTGTAAAAAAGTTCACAAAAAACTGATATGTAGGATCAAGGAGTTTCATGAACCAATCCCAAGACAAACTTCCAGACAAATTTTAGATCTACTGCCTTGTTATTCGTACTTAAATTTATTCTAATGTTGTGTGCCAATGGGCTGTCATACTTTCAAATCAATGGTGTGTGCAGATTGTTGGCAGGAAGTCCCAGCAGCCCGGCCAAGCTACGAGGAAATTCTGACACGCCTTCATGAATGTGAGTTCCTTCAGAGCTGATGGACAGAGTTGTAAAGTTGGAACTTCTGTATGTATCTTGGATTCACTTCATGTACTATCAGATTTGTTTAGTTGGGAATAGTTTTTTTTCCTTCCAGGTACAATCTACTACCCTATTTGCAGATCTGTCCCTGAACCAAGCTTCCATTTGTAGAATGAAGAGCAGTTGAAAATTTTGAATTCAAACAAGAAAAAGCATGAAAAAGGGGGATAGACTTTTACATCCTCTGGGGTGATAAAAGGAGAGCGTATGTAGGTATCATTGAAACTATCAAGGATGATGGGTAGGATGGGTAAACAGGGTTTTCCTAAAAATTGTCCAGCATTCTCCAGCTGGCTGATGAGATGATATTTTTTTGCATTAGAATTCAAGTATTCAACTGCACTGTAATGGACAAAACATTAGTATATGGACAAAACATAGTAATTAAGTACATGTTCAACTGTTTTCTGGCAATACAATCATCAATTGTGGAGAAACATAGAATTAGGTGAACTTCACATCTGAACACAATACATGTATTCCCCACAATTCCACTTGTGGTATGACGGAGTGCACCAGAAAATAATGGTAAGACATTGCACTAAATCCAGATTTGTGAGACATTTGAAGAAACAGTGTGGGAGATGAAGTGCTGCATTTAAATCTAATGGTGAGAGCACCTCCACCAGTGCTCAGTATGTGACTCCATACTGTAAAATTTGTTGCAAAAAAGTCAAAATGTGCTGGTTTAGCTCAGGAAATTGGTTTTTCTGCACCAAATTTGTGTAGTTTGCTGGGGCTGGTAAAAGGTGCAACACAGACATGCACCTCCAAAAAGAGTAATAAATTGGACCTGATTGTGGCTCGGTATGATTGGTCAATTGTAATGATTGGACCAGGTGGTTTGCGATTAGTAGTCCCCACGTATTTGCAGTTATAGTTACAGTTTCATTGGTGGGGTTGCCAAGAAAAGAACAGCTAACCTTAGTCATTTAATTTTATTATCCAGAGTGACATACTGAGCACCGGTGGAGATGCTCTGAGGGGAAAAAAATGCTGGTATCTAGAAAAGTGAAAAGCTTTTGTATCCATTTGCTTCAGGCCTCAATTTGTATTTCAAGCCACTTGTTCACTCTAATGAAAGTCCCATAAAACAATCCCCAAACTTTATTAGAGGACTGAAACTCTGAATGCAACACTCTGGAGCAGGAGGCATGCTTCGCACTCTAAACCCTAAACCTGGAGCAGGAGGCTGATATTCTAACTAAATCATTAGGTAGAATCAGATTTCAAATTCTCAAAATAATGATAGGAGTAAAGAATTTCTTGTAGTCATGCCAATAGAAGTTGTCACTAAGATTTTTAAAAGGTAAACTTGCTATTATTTCTTTTTACAAATATTTGGAAATACATATCAAACATGCAATTACAGAGGTAAGTCTAAATTTTACATAAAGGGATCAAAAGTGAGGAGGGTGTATACATTTTAGAAGCTAGTGTCATGCGTTCATATGTTGATGCTTACAACCATTGATATCAACTCACATACAACACATAATACATAAATATTCTAAATGGTACAACACATTCAAACCCACAAGATATGACTCACTTGCAACAAGCAAAAATCCAAGCTCAAAACATAGAATGCAAAACAACACCAAACCATGCGCAAAAAAAACTTGGGTAAAAACACATGGACACATTGTGTAACACCCATTGACACACCCATTGACACAAGTCCATCACCAAAGCAAGATATGTTGGAGCCAACATAAAGAGGGATGGGTTTTGGGATACTTGTGCCAACTTTGTACACATGGTGGAACTGGTTCTAATGGTATTCAATGCATTTGATGGCAAACAACCTTGCATTGGGAAGGCATAATTTATCATGAAAACATTGGAACAAAATGTCTTATCATTACGAGATCAATTGTTTTCATTACCATCAAACCTTGCAAATGAGATTGAATATCAATTTTACCACCAATGGAAGATGTCAACAACTAACCTACATTATGTAGGAGCCCTTTTCAATCCATAATTATTGGTTGAAGCATGTTTCCATGATGATGCAAATGCCAAGGAAACACTCTACTATGTGTTACAAAATAACACTAATAGCATGACGACCTTGCCCAAAATTTTAAGGTCTTTGTTGGGTTTGTTGAAAGTCGAGGGCCTTTTTTCAACCACCCCCCCAATTGACGACCTCAACTTGCTCCCACATGAATGGTGAAATTTGATTAGAATTAGTGAGCACACATTTGCACCCATTACTTGCCACATATTAGCATAAATGTGTTTTGCATCATTGTGTGAATGAAATTAGGATTTGTGCTCATTTGTCCATAGAAAAATGCAAAATCAACAAGATTGTTGTTTGATGTTAGCATTTGGGAATGCCTATGATCCAACAATGAGAATATAAACATTGGCATGCCACGCAATGATGTTTTGTAGTAGGTGGAACTCCCCACCTTTAAATACATCCATTGAACAACAAGTTGAAGCCCCCCATGCATCCACCACAATTGTACATGCCCCAATGGTTGATGATGAAATCATTTGCCTGCAATCAATAAGTTCCATTGATCATGTATTCCCACATAACATGAACACACCATTGACAATAGTGGAGTTGACGATGGGCCTAGGGATTACCATTGTGCATCCGATAACCCAAGATACATTAATTAAAACACCGAACTTGTTGGTCAACCTTTTGGCCAATCTTACAAATCATATAATTAAAACTATCGTAGCAATGACATCAAACCTACAAATGGGCTTAAATATCACCACTTACACCATTGAACCCTAAACAACAATGACTTTCATAAGTGAACATGATTATGATTGATTGCATAATAATGGAATTTTTGATATTGATGGATAGCGTCCCACCAAACGAATTTTGACCAAAAAAAAAGGGTTAAAATATCATCGCAAAGTGCAGCAAAATATTTTGTATTTACTTGTTACCTTTCTTTTACTTGTAATGTAAAAAAATGGTTTTCCAAACTTCTAACCTTCCTTTAACATCTCAAATCAAATGGAACCTCTAGATTTCTTCATAAGCCCTTCTTGCTTCCCTTTAGCTTTTCAAAAAAAATGTACCATATCATTTCGATTTGGAAAAGTACCCCAAAAGTACTCCCAAAAATTATGTTAATTTTTGAGGGTTGGGGATGATTTTAGTTATGGAAACAAATTACGTTGACAAAATTATATATATTAGTGGGTACCCGTGACGAAAATTCGTTGAAAAGTCCCCCATGAAAACATACATGGTGAAGCAAGCTTTTATTTTTTTTATTTTTTTATTTTTATGTGTTTTCTGTTTTTATTTTGTATAATAAAAATAAAGTGTTTATTTTTCACTTTTATATTTTTGTTTATTTGGATGCAAGTTTGAAATTTGGAGAAAGAAGACACACCTCATTCTTTTTCAAGTAAGGTTTTTCTTCATTATTATAAGTTTTATTTTTTCTTATTTCTTATTTTTTATTTTGTTTCTTCATTTTTGTAAATTTTTATTTTAAAATTATTATTACTGTATTTCCCTTTCCTTGTTTTATTTGCACGGCACGGCACTAATGCAGTGCAACAGTGATGACAATTGGCGATGTTTCACTTGATGATCACATTCATTCCTAGTATGTTTGCATCTGAGGTTGCAGGTACAGGCATGAGTCGTTGGGATGAGCCTGCATGGTCACTTTATCTAAAATCCATTACATGCCTAGAAATCCTATGGAGGGAATGTCTAATATATATAAAAGCCCCATTTTAGTTTAATGCAATCTAATCCAACCCATCCCCTTGGACGAAACCAAAACCCAAGCCTTGAAAAAAAACTGGAAGTCCAAAGGAGACCCCAAAGAACCCCATACCCACAAGAAGAATCACTGTAGCACCTCGCAGTAGACCACATTACTGGTGTAAACACCAGCAGGGGCCCCATTCAGAGCCGCCCTGTTGCCACCCCGAACCAGCACCCGGACGCCCCGCCGTGAACCGCACCGAGAGAAAGCCACATAAAGCTGCCTGTGGCAAAAAACAGGCTTGGGCAGGTACACCCCCACTGTCTACAATGTTTGCCCCTGGGCCTTATTGATAATCATGGCAAATGTGGGCCGCAACAAGAACTGTCGCTAACAAAGAGTAAAAGGCATCCTTTCCGTGTCAGAGGGAGTGATGCTGAGGCGGGGAATGAAAACGCGCCTGCCTTTGTCCGGTCCTGTGGTAATCTCAGCATCAATTATGTGTTGCATCAGCTTGATCACAATAAGGCGAGTGCCATTTGCAAGGACGCCCGGCATATTCCGCAGCAAAATCACCGGGCAGCCTTCCTGCAGGGTCAAAGTGTGGAGTGGCACCCCTGACATGTTGAGGGAATTTAGAAACTTGGTGGGGTAAACCCCTCTCTGTCCGCCTTGCACAATAGAATCAACGCTGTGGTACGTGCGGCGCTGTGCTGGTGGGCCGTCAAGTGTGGTGAAGTCAAACCGATTCATGATGGCGATGTTGATGCTGTCAATGTCCTCGTTCAAAGGAGTTAAAATGGCCCTCTGAATGATGTGTTCATTGTGTGACTACGAGTCTGTGAAGCGGCCAAGGTCGCCGTAAACTTCATCCACCAGGCTATCAATGGTGTCACCCTGGCAGCACATGTCTTCTAGGATCAAAACAACCTCCTCCCCAACCTCATGAAAGACTTGCTCTGTGCCCTCCCTAATGCACTGCAAGTAGTCTACCCAAGCTTGCTGTTCTTGGGCATCGGCCGCAACGTTGGTTCCGCCCTATGCCAAAAGCCTCTGAACACACATGTTTTCATGTAGCTGACGCACTTTAACACAGTGCCAAAGGACTGCGGACCTCTTGAAACTGGCATCCACAATCTGGCCTCTCGTGCCTCGAGGAACCATAGGCAATATCTGCCTAAAATCACCTCCCATGACAACAACCTTGCCCCCAAAAAACATGTCTTTTAAGGCAAGGTCAATAGCACCCATAACATGCTGGAGCGTGTGGTTCACAGCCTCAAACACATGCTTGTGGGCCATGGGTGCCTCATCCCACACAATGAGGCGTGTAGCCCGAATCAAGGCCGCTTATGGACTGTTCAGGGGAACATAGCAAGCAAAGGAGCCACAAAGACTTACTACAAGAATTTTGAAACGTGAATGAGCTGTGCAATCGCCCTCCGAAAGCAGGGCTGCAATGCCAGAAGATGCCATCGACAACGCTATGTCACCAGTACAACGCACCTTGCTGAGTAAGCACCCATAGAGCAAAGTCTTGCCAGCCCCTCCCAGCCCATCAACAAAAAAGGTTTTGTCCATCGGCCTGGGGTCATGGACCGTGTCAATGACATTGTTGTAAATGGAGCGCTGGTGCTGATTTAGCAAAGGCACATCCCGAGCAAGCTGTTGAGCTTGCCGCGTCACATTGTACCTAGCCTGCTCTTCGGATACAGCGGCGTCCGCCGAGGCAACCAGCTATGCAGGGATAGGCAACTCAAAATCCTCTAGGGTTTTCCCCCCTTGGG
>Ga0209208_10003537_pt1 | contig 22340 bp, 15 predicted proteins | sample S1TSphfallax_3_FD_187694 | JGI IMG/M metagenome (GOLD analysis project Ga0209208, IMG submission 187694) | Host-associated microbial communities from peat moss isolated from Minnesota, USA - S1T2_Fd - Sphagnum fallax MG (SPAdes) (version 2) | ecosystem: Host-associated > Plants > Peat moss >...
AAAATGAATCTCTTGTGACCACCATCTTCAGTTGCAATAAGTTTTTGTTTTTGGCCCCCTCTCCAATGTTGTACAATGTAGATCTTCTATTGTTCTTAGTCAAGTACTTGATGCTTCAATAATTGGGGATTCTCCAAATGTTACTAGGCAGGGATACGGACTTTGCAAATATTGAAATTATTTTATTAGATTCATGTTATACTTTAATGCATTGTAATAACCCTAAACCCATGATTTCAAGAAATGTCTGTGTGTTTTAAACTTAATGGAAGTAATTTTGAGTGGAGAGCTTATCTTGTCTACTATCATGTCTTCCATGATATCTTATGTAGGGAGATAAAGCAATGGGCCATCAGCATATATGGGTGGGTAGCTAATGGAGGTTGAGGTAAATGGGAGTGCATGTTTGAAAATTGTCTTGGCCGACCGGGCTCACCAAATTTCCTCACAGTCATCACACCAGATAGAATGTCATCTACCCCAACCCTTCCATATTTCAAGGCCCCACATGTTATGCATCTGTTTGTGTCTCATGGAGCAAATATGCATTGCTTGACTCAGCTACCATACATATAACCACAGGTAAGCAGGTAGGTAGAAGAGCAGATTAACCCTTGTTTGAACTTTGAACCAACCATGCAAGGATGAATCAAACAGAAAAAACTAACCTTTCAAATACTAAATGTTTCTGTTTGATTATCGTACAAACACTTGACTTTTAAAATGGTAAATGTTAAAATCTTGAGCTTGCTTCTTCTGTTAATAATACACACTCACCTACTACCATAGATATATAGCAAGTTTGGTTTTAAATGTTTCTAAAATAAAATGCCAGAAATTTTGGAATAATATAAGGTCAATTTGTCAAAAAAAATTAAATGCATTAAAATGCCAAAATACAAGGAAATTCCTCAAGGGCTGAATACAAACTGCATACAAAAGTTGTCTTGCCACCCCTTTGTTTCTTTGACACCTCACAAATCTCATCCAGGATAAGAGTCCAAGATAGGGCAATGTTGTGCATATTTCTGATTTGGCAACTTGGCACTGCGAAACTCTACACAACACTTGTAGTTCTCCTTAAGATCTCCACTAGGATGAAACAACATGCTTAGAGAATTCTTTGACAAATGATCATGAACATTATTTCACTCTCTCGGTTTTCTATGTGATGCCCTCAAATAGTTCCAAGCCCTTTAAACATTTTGGTGTTATTTCATAGCAACATTAAAACAGTAGGCCAAAGTGAAGGAAACAATTCATCTAAGGGCCTCAAACCTTCTTAATCAATGGCTTCATTGGCTCCATCTTAGGCTTGAGCATGGCTGGTTGTATCTCCTTCATGGGCCTCTCCATTGATTGCTTGAAATTTCCTTCTTGGGCAATCCTTGCTTCTTTTCTGATCTTTTATTCAAGCTTACAAAATCTTTCTCTATTATAATCTCCATCTCTTCTTTGTTTATGGGAGTGAAAAACTCATAATCGAAATGTTGTTGTTTAACCCTAACAACAATGTCATCGGTTGAAGGATTTCCAAGAATGTGAAGTTGATATCAAAAACCTGAAGCTAATAGTAAGGCTAAACTAGATTAAAGAATCAAGCCCATTGCAAGTGCAACCTTAAAGGAATAACCAACGTTACGATGCTTAATCTTGATAATGCAATGTTAATGCACTATTGATGTAATAGTAGCAAGTTTAGATAAGGCCCCAAACCCATAATGGTATGTGGACTTAAGTGTTTTTAGGCAAGTCATTGGAAACGATGATATGGATAGCCAATTACAAAAACCATTATATCCTTCTATTGTAAGCACAATTAGAGGACTAATCTCAACCATTTGAAGGCATTGGGAGTGTTCATTTTGAGACCCAAAATTGTGAAATTGATTGGATTTTCTATGTATTGGGATTCAAGAAAAACATGTTGTCTCTAAGGTCCATTTAACTTAAAGGTTATGTCAAATTGTGTTTAATAACAAACAAAGCTTAATGATATGTAAAAATTGTCATAAACTTGTTGCTTTTGCCACTTGTATGTTAAAAGGCTTTTACATATTACAATTGTGACATATACCTCATTTTATGGAAGTTTACAACATGAAACTAGCATTGCTTAGTAGTCTTTTGGCAACTACCAAACTTTGGCATAAACAACTAAGTTACCTAAATTATCAAGGTTTGCATTTTTTGACATCAAACAACATGTATTATTTCAATGATTTTCGATGTTTACAAAACATGCCAACTCAAGAAGCTACACCATAAATAGTTTTCAAATAATCAAACTTGTGCAATAGCTATAAACAAGTCAATACACTTTAATTTATGTGGACCATTTTCATTTAAGACTCTTGTTAGTTCATCCTACTTTATGACCTTGGTAGATGACTATTCTTGTAAGGTTTGGCTTTTCTTTCTTGAGAGGAAAATGAAAGCTTAAAAAAATTCAAAAAACTTAGAAAGTTTACATGACACCCAATCAAGATTCTTTATTTAGTTCATTTGGGGGGGGGATGTTAAGCCAAATTTGAATCACATGAAGGTCTTTAGATGAAAAGTATATGTCCATATACCTAAAATAAACCAATAAATTTCAACCCAATTTCTTTGAATCATCATGGCAAGGTATAATGAAAATTCTAAAGCTTGCCAAGTCTACAACCCTAAATGCAAGAAAATAATCAAATTAGCCAAAATTTAAAATTTGATGAGTTTTCATGTTTGAGCCTTGAGATAATTCCATTAAAACCTCTACATCTAGAGGTTCATGATAATCACCTTATATAGATGAGTCTATAATCCAAAAGGGGCTAGACCTATTATCTTTTTACATACTCAATTTCCACTACATAAAACATTTTTACTATCTCCAAATCAATCTCAATTTGTAGAACTACTTTTTGAATCCTTGGAAAATAATGAGCAACATTCTTTAGTCCAAATAACAACATTCATCTTGTTGCATGTGGATTTGAACAACATGAAAGCATAGATTTTGAGGGAAAAAAAGAGGTGAAAAAAATTAATTATTTTTTTAATTATGGATTAGGTACATATGCATTAAATACCAGAAGTAGATTGGAAAAAAAAGGTTGGAATTTCATTTTTTTATTGAAAATGCCACCACTCAAATTCAAATTGAGATGCGTTAGCACTGCTTCCTCAAAGCTATTACTTCCTTGGGGACTTTCCATTCTTATAAAAGAGTGGTTCCTAGAACCTTGGGTTAAATTATGGTGGAATATTAATCAATTCCATATTTTATGAATTATTTCCAAGACAAAATAGCACTGAAACATCTTCAAGTTGGAATAACTGGGAGAAACAAGTCTCTTCTTATATGAAAACTATACATAAAAGCTTATCCTTCATATAGTTCAAATTGATTAAACCCTGTCATTTGTAAGTGCTTTCAGGGCATTTATTTTTAGTCTATTTACAAATCCAAAAAAATGGGGTTAGAGAAAACTCATCAAATTATTGGTAAAACATGAACTTTAGATTTCCTAGGTATTTGGATATTGTAATATAAAAATAATATATAACTTTTCTTTATCATTAGCATGCTCCCCTCACGATACTTTCGTTATTGGGTCAGCTACACCCTTTACATGCCTATAGCGATTGACATGGTATCCCCTCAAAATTGTACAAGTTTTGGATAATAATATACAACGAATGGAATATGATGTAGTCAATATAGTTACCTTGGTTGTCCACCTTGATGTAAATATTATATTCTTGAAAGGAGACCTCAAGGAGGAGGTCCACATGACATAGTTAGAAGGATATGCAATTCCAAGGCAAGGAATCAAAGTATGTCACCTAGTGAAGACTTTGTGTGGACTTTGCTAGACTCCTAGAGCCTAGTATGAAAAAATTAATCTTTGCCTTAAAGATTGAAACTTTATATGAAACAATGAAAATCATGATCTTTATTACATTTTTTTTTAAAAACAAGTAACAATCTTGATTTTGTATGTCAATGATTTGCTAATTATAGGAAATCACAAATGAGGCATAACAAGTGTCTCAAATATCAACTAGAGGCTTAATTCCAAATATTTGATCTAGGTTGCTTCAAATTCTACCTAGGAATTTTAAAAAATAGTCTTGATAGAAGCATTTTCATGTGTCAAAAATTGCATGCAAAATATCCTTGAATTTTGCATGAATGACTATAACCCTATTCAAACTCCATTACCTAAAGGCTTCAAGATTGGCAAAAAAAGAACCATCTAAACCAATTGCTCTTACTACTTTCATTAAATAGTAAGAAGTTGATATACCTTATGAATACTCACCCATACATCTTATTTATTGTGAATATCATAAGTCGATACATGAATGCACTTTGGAAAATCCATCTTGAAATAGTTAGACATTGTTAAGATACATTACAAGAACTCATGATTTTGGAATTTTTCATGAAGCATGAAATACAAATCTTCTACACATATTTATTGACATAGATTGGGTAGGTGATTGTGAAGAATGTAAATCAACATCAAGTTATTTTTTCAACTAGGCAATGGACCAATGATGTGGAGTTATGGTAAGCAACCTACTTTTGCATTGTCCTTGACAAAAGCAAAATATTGGGTCTTAACAAATGGGGCAAAAGAAAATCAACGTGGTTACAATACCTTCTTCATGGACTTGGAATGTTATAAAACTAGACCACTACTATTCACGTAGATAATCAAAATCATATAAAAATCATGAAAAAATCCTATTTTTATGTTTATACAAAACACATAGACTTGTGCACCATTACTTCATTCAAGAAAAGTCCTTAATAGGTAAAGTAGATATTAGACGTGCATAGATACATGAAACCAACTTGCCAATATCTTGACCAAGTCACTAGGAAATTTTTATTCAAAAATTTAGAAGCATGACAAGGTTTCAATATTTCTATATCATTCAAATTATGTGCAAGTTCTAGTTGTTGACATTCTGAATTCATCCACTAATTTCCTTAATTAAAGTAGAGCGTGAAAGGGGATGTTAATACACTCTCACCTAAGTTAATATATTTTGCATGTGAATGTTATGTGATCCTTCAACCACAATCTTTTTGTTGTTATCTTGCCATGCTATACAATTAACATGTAATTCCTTGATTTAATTATATATTTTAATTATTTTATCTTTCTAAGTTGCACCCCTTTCTATTTAGTCACCCTCTTGTTTTGTATTTCTATTGGTCTTTTAGACCACTCATAATTATCACTAAATTCTATTTTAATATTGCATTTTTAGTTTTTCCACATCTTTTTTAAAAATCATTTGGGAATTATATGAATTTTTTTTTAAAAAGTGGGTCATAAAATACAAATATTTTGAAAACATTATTTCCAAAGTTATGGAAGAGAATTTTAATCTAATTGACCCAAGTGGCCCAACATTGTTTTGATGGTATGGAATCAATGGCACATCTATCTATTGAGGAAGACTGTTTGTATGTTTTGTTTGTCATGTTGAAATCTCCCAAACCATGGTGCCCCTTGCCACAAACTTGGCACTATTGGAAAATCTTCAATAAGTAAAGGTGCACCAAGGTGGGTTCATAATGTTTAAACCCATGACGTGGGAATAAATTCAATAAAATTAAAATTAATTTTGTTAGAATTCATACTTGAGCTTAGACATCTTCTAATTTAAAAAAAAAGGTTGTTTTTTTTTGTTTTTTTTGTCAAGTTGAAATCTCCCAAACGATGGGCCCCCTGAGCTAAAGTCTTGGTTCCATTGGAAAGCCCTTGATGATGAGGTTGCACCAAGGCAATGTCATAATGCTAAAACCTACAATGTACACAAGTTATTGAAATTTGAGTATTTTTTTTATCATTGAATTCATTTTTTTACAAAAAAATTGAATTTCTAAAGAAATTGGGGGTGTGCTCTTGATACCATCAATGAAAATGGGTGCACCAAAGTGGTTTCATACTTTTCAAACCTATGGTATGGGAATTATTGCATTTTGAGTATTGGTTGTCACTAGAAATTTAATAAAAGTCACAAACCAATTGATAAAAAATATATATTTTATGGTTCAACAACACATATTCTTCGCAAAAATACATTTTAATATGTGTTCAATGGCACGGGCCAGGCACTAGCACATGTATTAATAAAGTTAGTTTTTTGTTTTGTTTTATCAAATTTGAGATCTCAATTCCCCTTGTGCATTTTGTATTATTGGAAAGCCTTTAACAAGTAGGAGTGCATCAAGGTGGGTTCCAACCGAATAGGACTAGTGCACCAAGATGGTTTTGTGATGTTTATAACATAGAAGTGATTGAATACCTATTTGAGAAACACTATAATTTAGAATTGAATAAAATAAAAAAGAAGGAAATTGGAATTCAATAATGGTATTTGTGGAAGTCAAGCCTTTTGTGAGAATGGTTTTATGGAGGATTTTTTTTAATTTGTAGGTAGAAGGTGCACGAGATATTGAATATTAAGTAGCTTTGTCATTTAAAGTTCAATAGAATAAAAAATCATCAATTTTGAATGAAAATTGAATTTTAGACCTAGTTTTCAAAAATTGAACAAAATTATTTTCAATATGCATTCAATATTGCAACATATGTGTTCAAAACACATGCCACATTTTAGGGAATTTTGAATTTTATGATTTAAAAATGCATATAGTTTGTAAAAATTGTTACAATTTGTATTCAATTGCACAAGCCGCACTAATACATATAATGTATAAAATCAATTTCCCTCTCAATCAATATGCTTGTTACATTTGTAAATGGGCATCATATGCTTAGATCTATGCAAACACAACTTGTTATTTTTATTCATGTATGGATCTTACTACATAGATTGTTAAATAATATGGGACATGGTATTATGAGAAATTGCAAAAGGTTCATGACCATATTTGCACATACAAACTAGTTGTGCATCAACTTAAAACTTTTAGGTGACAATGAAAGGGATGAACTTCAAGAACAAGATGGTGTTGTGAACATTCATTGGTTAATTCCATTGATGATGGTGTGTTTCATATAGTAGAATGTTTGGGGGGTTTCAAATGAACTTGGATATCCATTAGTTTAAACAAATGTGAAAAAAATTCATTTGGGTGTAAGCAAGATAAAGTGAACAACTTGGTTACCTTGTCAAAACAAGAGCAAGTGGAGAAAATAACAACAAAACCCATTATAAAATTGTGGAACATTGAATCTTTTCATTTCAATGATTAAATATAATATATGGTTACACTAATGTGCATTGATTTTCATATTTCAAATTGTAAAAGTAAGTTTCAAGTAGGTTTTTCAAAATACAAGTAGCTTTTGACATTTACTTTTCACTATGGGCTTTTGGTTTCAAGTAAGTGAAAGTAAATTCTTATAAAAAGGAAGTAGATTTTTTTTTGATGACTTGCTAAAACATATGTTGATTTTAATTTCCTAGCTTATGACATATCAATTTCATTAATTTTTCTAACCAAAAAGTAGGTTTGAACACATATTTTTTATTTGGTTTCAAATGTATTTTTTACATATTTTTAAAATTCATTTGCTTTTATTTTTTTAGAATTAGATATTTATAAACTTAATAGAGCAAACTAATGTTACTTGACACATACTTTCACTTAATTTGATGTTACTTTATGGTAATTATATGAACAATGCAAGGTTAAAGTGGACACATTTACTAATTATGTATACTTTATCTTGCTTTGACCCTTTAGTCAATGTAATGTGGAAGAACATGCAAGAACACAAAGGAAAGACTATCAACCATTGCAACTTATCTTATAAGTTTGTGTTTGATTTAGGCAGCAAAACAATACGCCTTAAATGTGTTGCACAATGTGTATGATGGCTTCAACAATTCTATTGTATCAATGAGATTTTTGCTTTGAACCACGCTCTTGCATATGTAAGTGCACATATAAGATTCGACAAGTACAAAAAATGAATATTTCTTGTTTCTAGGTGAATATACAAAAAATATTATTGTATTGTGTTAAATTTTGAATCATGTTCCATCTTATATAAAGAGTGATGCAAATTTGTTGAAAGCTTTTTTAAAAAATCATTCCATCCTTGGCCAATATATGCATTAGTATGAATACAATTTTAAATTATCAATGCTTCCATAACTATTGTATTACCCAATGAATGTTGATACCTACTAAATCCATATTAGTTTGATGTCCTATATTGGAATGAATGTTTTGTAGTGGCAATAGAACTAACAAAAAGGCATTATCTTCTCATTCTTTTTTTACTATAAACAAACAAAATAAATGTTGGAAACAAATTTGGCTAATACATGTTTTGAACGCATTTGAACAAATTTGGCTATAAAAAAATTAAAGTGTGAAAGTATACACCTAAGTAATCGTCTACATTGTTGGCTACTATTTGAACCTAATGTAAAATCTGGCGATTCTTCTCTGAAACTTGGCGGGTGAAACATTTATTTCTTGCATTTAAACAAAATCACCAACTGGTGAAATTCCGCTAAAAAAAAGGTTGCTAGCTAAGATGAAGTGCATGGAAGTTCTATAACACTAAATTTATACCCTCACTATGCTAGAAAGGCAGTTGCTGGCAATCAAAATCGGCATGCACACATGATGATAGATGATTATCAAGATAGTTATGAGGAAGCCAATGCATAATAACATCATGAAAAAAACTTACTAATCCAAAATTGATGCAGTAAACTAGAGATGAATAGTTTGTCTAGACTACTCTGTAGTTTTTCCCTTTGTACTTGAAAGCAAAAAACTCCCCCACATGAGAAGTGGATGCTTTTGTCAATTGAAGGGAACCTTCCACCATTTCACATGCAAATCTTCTACCATTCAAGTAAATGACATGTTTTGTACTTTATGCCGGCAAAGGTCTCAACCTCTCCCTTAATTTGAGGGTCCATAGCTTCGAGCATGTATGTAGGCCCAGAAATTAGGGGAGGTGGGGAGGAGGAGGCCCAGGAGAGCAAACAAAATTAGGGTTGGTCTGTGGGCCTCCACTAACTACCCTAATTTTGCCTGCTCCTGCAGGCCTCCCTTAACCCCCCTCTCATATTTGGGCCTACACACTTGAGGCTATGGACCCTCATCAAATTAGGGGATGGGGGGGAGCAGGCTTTCCTCTATACATATTCATTTTCAGACATGAATATCCTTTTTTGTTTTGTGGTTTCCTTTTGTTTTGCAAGTTTGCAGTAAATACATGGGGGACACAGGATCTGGTGCAGAGCAGTTTCCTTGGAATGGCATCAAAAGGTGCAGAATGAAAGGAGCAGATATGGCAGTAGTGCAGTGTAAGTAGTTTCTAGTAGTAAGTACTTAACTCCCATTTCCATATCAACGAAAAGGGGTTCAAACTTCATGTGTGTGCACTACTGATGCTGGTTCAAGGGGGATGATGATGATGATGCTGATGATGTACGATTCCTCCGTAATTGGACACACAAATCCCCGGCCACCCTAATTGTTGGGAGTTCAGGACATTCCATTAAAAGGGAGGAAGGAGGTATATATGTTTGAGAATAAATTTTTGCCTTTTTCTCAATCAAAGAATGAATGTTTCCTGGCACTTGATAATTTGCCAGAAGGAAATAATGGGATGGGATGGGATGGGATGGGATGGGCAGGTGGAGAGTTTGGGTATCATCCTCAACTACTGTTTTTTGGTTTTTTTTTTGGGGGTTCAAAATAACAATACCCATACCTTTAAACTCATCATTCCATATTTAAATATTTCAGGAAGACTTTATTTTTCTCCAACCTTTTTAACAAGCCCCTGACTCACTTACTCACTGACATAGGTCCAGCAAAAACTTTGAGACAAAGCCCAAAGACTAGTATTACAAGACTACTAAACCCCTACTACTGATAATAGGGGGCACTTCTTTGCTGAATGTTATTTATTTATTTCAGAAAATAAAGTTTGACAGTTTTGATTTTTTATTTCTTTTCTAAAAAATTTAACAGTTGAGGAATAAGTAACAAATCAAAATACAACTTGTGTCATGTATTTGTAATAGTAACCCAACGGTTGGGACTATTAACAATTTTACACAAATTGGGAGTTCAATTCTCAACAATTTCAGTAAAAAAATTTATAGTATTTTTTTTTTCCTTTTTTGGGCTACACCTTCTGTGAATTATTTTGTGTGGAACATCAGTCGTAGTATGGTCATATAGGTCTTGGGATAATTAGATAACTCAAGTCATGACAATTCATGGGTGATTAACATGATCAGATAATACTATCCATGTCTAGACATGTAGGAATCCAGCTAACTTTTTTCTATCCTCTCTCAAGTTGTGAATCCATCTCTCCTTGACAGTGTTGGAAAATCATGCTCTTTAAGGTGCAAAACCCAACGGTGAACTTTGACCCAAATCCAATTCATGGCCTTACAAAAAGCCCGCCCTGTTGCTCATCTTTTTGCACTAAAGTATGCAACTGGTCAGGTCTTTAATATGTCAGCTATCACATGCTCACCGGCCTAAAAAACCAGGATGCCCAATGCCCACCCCAAAGGCACAATTTTGTAGTTCACAACTTCCACAGTACCTACCTACATGCAGAGGTATATCTCTGGCTCTCTTTTGTCATTGCACTTTCTTTCAAGCTCCTTCTTCACTTGCTGAACAGTGCAGCAAGAATCCAGATCACTAGGCTAGTGTGCCACAGCTTTCAGCTCCAAAGTGCTAACCACTGATGGATGACATTGGGGCCGGGGGGGGGGAGGGGGGGGGCGGTTTTATAGCATTATCTTGAGACAAAGCCAGGCTTTGGCTGGTTTGCTTTGCATATTTCACTGCATATGAAAGGGCAGTGGACATCTGTAGAGGCTATATAGTCACAAATACACCATAGTAAGTATTGTTTTCTCTTTGAGAGAAAAAGGGTTCTTGATTCACATGGGTCCTTGTATAGGGTTTACAGTTCCCAGAAAATGTGCTGAAGCTTGGAATAACATAACAGAGTGGAGGGAGTAAGCTATGAATGGCATGACATTACATTGTGAGATCTGTATGACTTAATGTGGATTTCCAGGCTTTATAATCATATACAACTATTGGTAACTACACACTTTCCAGACATGGCATCCATCAGTGCTCCTTAACCTATTTGTCAATATCCAATTGACGGTTTCTAACACTTGTTACACGTTGAGCCTGATGTAGTTAGTTATGTGTCAGTTGTTGTTTGTTTTGCTAATACTTTCTCAAACACTTAAGCTAGCATCAGTTTAGCCCATACCCATGCACTTTCTCCCAAGCTGTACTCACTTATGAATCCCCCACCACTTCAACGTGGAAAGCAAGGACTAATTTTGTGCACCTTGAAGCTTGAACCCATCAAAAGACAAAAGCTTAGGAGAGTTTGTGAAGAAATGTGAAGGCGTGCAGGTATGCAGCACCACAAGCCCATGGAGTTGGAGACAACCCAAGGTATTAGAGAATTCATCACATTACCCCAAACTGGGCGGCGAGCTGCCAGTGTTCACTGTACTCTGTACACACATGCCTTACCAAAAAAAAACCCAGAAAAGAACTGCATGGGAAAAGCCTCCTTTCTAGTCGTACCTGACAGACACGGCCTGGCAGAATTGTTCGTTATGCAAGAGAAAAGGCCAGCTAAACACACGAGTCTTGTGTCACAGAATTTGCAGAGTCTAATAAGGTGGCATGAACGAAGAAATGGGTGGGATCCCAAGGACTTGTAAAATCAGGACATGACATCAAACCCCTTGGATAGCATCAATTTCAATTTTGGTAGGAAAGTGCAAAGAAGTGGCCTTGATCTTACTTCCAAAAAGTGACAGAATAAATCTTGCAAAAGTGGCCATTGACCATGTACATTCTTCAGCCATCAGACACTCCACCACTAATTCAAAATACGTGTCCTCAAGATTCTGTCTTGCAACAGGGTTGGTGAATCAGAAAGGAACTGTTGATGTGTGTATGGTGTGTGTGTGTGTGTGTGTGTGTTTTTGCCATAGCTGGATGGAGATCAGACCCAATGTGGTTGGTAAGGCCCTAGGGGGAGCCCCTTACCAGAATAACAGGCCCTCCCATGGCAGCATTGCTACTAAATATGAGCATGAGCGATGAGCCTGTGAGCATGAGCAGTGAGCCTCCAAGCACAAATTCATCAAGCAAAGAACATTTTTTTTGAAATATTATTGTCACACATGCAAAATATTGTCGCCACATGGATAGAATATTCTTTCCACATGGCAAATGTTTTTTATGATGTGATGAAAACTTCTTACCACATTAGATGGACATTCCATTAATTTTCAAAAAAGATTTCATGAAATTGTGTTGATGGTTTAGCACATGGGCAATGTAACTAATTCTTATTACTTGTAATCGATTCAAACTTCCTTTTCACATAAATGATTTCCTATTGTTTCATTTCATATAACAACATACTGTTGATGATCTAAGTTGATGAAAGAGACAAAAACAATTTCTCACACACAATTCATTCCAACCAAACATACTTGTATATAGTAACAACAAAATTTACTGCATTAGATCAATTACTTCCCATACATATGCATATACATTGATCCTTCTATATACATCTACATTCATTGTTTTATTTAAAAGCTATAGCATGGCTCAACAAATGTTGAACTTCATCCCAACTCCAAGTTGAAAAATCTTATACTTCTTGACAATACATGACGTGTTGGAAGACATAGTATAGGTGTTTACATGAAACCCACTTTCCTCGGCCACCCAATGCACTAAAAGCCATACAAAAAGCACCTAGTGCAAGTAAGGAAATTCTCAATTATAACTTCATATTGCATATTGTTTGAAGGAGCACCAAACTAAATGTTTTAGATTCATCCATATCCAAGTGCAAAAACCTCCAAGGGTGGGAACACAACTTGAAGAAAATGACCACCTTCCCATCGATTAGAATGTGGTTTTGACATGTTAAAAGGGAATGTTCATCAAACAATCTTACCATTACATGATGTAGGCCAAGACATTGCATCAATAGGTCAATTGATTGCAACAAAACTTTTCCACACCAAATAAATTTTGAGGAACCATAGGAGGACATGCATTGAGAACAAAACCAGCTTCTTCCGTAAATGTAACTTCATCTTGTTTCAAATTCGTGCCCATTTGCACATTCCAAATATCTAGTACAATTGGTTTTCTTGCAACATATTTATGATCAATACCCCCTACACAACGATTTATATCATCAACACAAAACTATAACTTATGAAGCTTCACCAATGTGCATAGGAAAACATACCAAAAACCTGAATAAGTTGAAGTGGGAGCTTTGTTGATAATCTTCTTGGATATTATGCATGTTTTGTAGTAAATTTTTATGGTTTTTGCTAAGCAGAGTGCTAAATATATGAGGAAGGAGGGCATTGTTATGTATGCCATTTCCACATGCAACTTCAAAAACATGCACACTTCGATGAAAGAAAACAATATTTTATAATGGAATATCAATAAAGGATGCCTATTGAAGGTGCACATGTGACTTTCAAACTTTTACATTGACCCATGCATGGGAGTAATTAACACAATCATGCTTATGCGGATCCCCCTTGGATCATGGAGGCAAATTTACCTTCTGTTTACAAGAATTGAAGATCTCCTCACCATCCAAGTGTGGGTTTTCATTGTGAAAGAAGATCCAAGGCCATATTTACAAACAACTTTAGCAAGTTGAATAAGGTCACCAAATTTGCACATGAGAAATTCATTCATGTTAAGTAAATGTCTAGAAGGACCTCCTTTCTTGAATTGGTAATGTAAAGAGTTATACTTGAAAGCTCAAACATAATCATATGACATTGTAGCATACAAGCAAGTTCCCTTTCTCCTAAATTGTTGGGGCTAGATATTATGCATTGTTTTGGATAGGTTGCAAGTAGGCTTGTCCACAAGCTCTTCCAATCTAAATTTCTGAAATTTGACCTAATACAAATTAGTTCCCTTTTGAAAATAAGTGTGAAAAATTCAATCAACTACTATGAAATGTGAGAGATTATGTCCATACCTCCTTCTAAACCCTCCCCATTATCTAACATGAAAATGCCAAAAATTAAGCCAATTTTCTAACTATTGATGTTCAACTTCATCATAATACCAGATAAATACCACCACGATCAAATGGCTACATATTGGAATTTGCCTCTTCGAAAGATCTAGAATGCATGTATTCATTGCCCAAGGCCTTGTGTTATTTTCTCATCTTTGGCTTGATTTGTTGTTTGTGTGTTTGTCCATAAATTGATTCCAATGAAATGAACAAGTTTGTTCATTATCTTGTAATGGCACATATGGATCACCAAAAGTGTAAGCAATATGTGCCACATTCCAATTCATTTGAGCACTATTGGCCATGAAACCTTTGAACCGTGGAAAAATAACACCATGTTTTGCCATTTCCTTGTTCAATTTCCTCCACATAACACATTGAATGTTTGTGTTTTCATATTACATATTGCATCTTGGGGAGGTCGTTATGTGGATATTTTAGGAAATGCTTGAAGCAAAAAGATATTTTAAAATTTGCTACAAAATAGTGGCATTTTCCTAGCATATTTTTAAAATATTTAAAAAATGAATTATTGACACCTTGTTTACATTTAAATTATTTTATTTAAAAATAAGTTACACCTTTTTTTTTTTACACACCATTTGTAATAAAATGGAAATGACCTCCCCAAATGTTGCATATGGCTATAGTCACCACTTTGCAATACACAATATCATAAACATGGCAAACCAAGGTTGTCCAACCCTTCACACATTTCACATGATCAAACATGATCCAAGGTAGTTGAAGGTTGCCAATAGGTTGCATGCTTCACCAAATCACTACCATTATTGTCTCCACGTGCAAACATCTTGAAAAGGAAGGCTTTCACTCTAGACAATTGTCAGACAATTGACAATTGTCCAAGAAAATAAATATCCTAAATATAATCGTGAGGACTTTAAATTTTTTAAATTTTAAATGCTATCTATATATCACTCGGACGATGCTTTAAAAAATGATAGGTTCCTAACAAAAAGATAGCAAAGGATTGTGAGCTTATTTGTCACTTGATAAAATATTTCATCTTTCAACATTACAATAAGACCTTGACCATTATCATTCAACAAGTGTTTCAACAAAATGTTTTGTCAACAACCAACATAATTGCAAAAGTTTTTGTTGAAATCATGTAACAAATTTCCTCGTCAACCAAGGCTTTGGCTTCATTGATAGCCTTTATGCATTTTTCATGTGCAATAGGGTGTTCATGTGTACTAAGATGAATTGTGGTTCAACTCATATTTACTTACTTGTGAACAACACAATACATTCAAGCCCCACAAGTATCGACACAGGAAGGTACCCTCAAACAAATCTTGCAAAAAATGAAATCAAGATAATTTATTTTTAAAAAGAACTTTAGGGTGAAAGCACATTACATTAATCCCCTTTGGGGTGTCACATTGTACTGCTTTCCAAGAATGTGCATGTTTGAATGTATCCCACCTCAAACTTTTGAAAGATTTTCACAATATTTATGTATATTACGTTAGAATATAACATAGGGAAGAGATTAGAAAAGAAACTATTTCATTTCAATTTATAAAGTGGGAGATTGGAGTATATTTGTGGAAACGAATGTAATGTACCTGTGTACTCCAAAAATCATTTAAATGATTTTTAATCTTTATGAAAGTTGAAGGTATATTGAACCATGTTGTTTGACATAATATGAACCATGTTTGGATACCATGTTACTAATTTGTAAATTTTCATTTCAAAAAATGAGTGATTTCAGCAAAGATGTAATAAATGTGTGGTACATTGAAATTTTGACAAAAAATTAAATCCACATAAAAGATGACAAGCATAGCTAGAAGGGTGATTTTTAAATTTTCATTCAAATTGATTATTTTAATGAATAATGAAGCCTTAAAATTAATGTAGTCAAAACAAGACTATGGCCTTATTATATCAATGTATATTATAAATACATTCATGGATCCTTCAATATAGATAATGAAATTTATTATTATTATTAAAATATACTACATGACATTAGTTTTTTTTAAAAGTATTGTAAGGCCCAAAAACCAAAATTGATACCCAAAATTAAATGTACCATGTTTTTGGAACAATTATAATGTATGTACTATAATACTAGACCCAAAAGTGCCCCAAAGGGGGTCACAATTTCACCCTTTAAGAGAATCTTCATTCCAAGAAATTTTATTTTCAGTTCCATTAATTAAAAAATAAGCACATTAATCATTTTGACAATGCAAGAAACCCATGTAACACACAACATGAAAGGTGGGATCAAAAAAATATATATGTTTTTTGTTTTCATTTTGCACCCCACAAGCTAATCGATTTTCATGTCCATCCCCTATATATGGCTAAAATTGCCACCAAGATGGGAGACAAGAAGAAACTCAAAAAGGACATCCCCATCAAATTGGATTGGGAGGAACAAAAAAATTTCATTTTGAATAGTGTCGCAATTTAAACCCACAATTCATTTGTAGCATGCGGGGCAAAACACAATGCATTAATGTAATCCACAACATTGACAATAAAAGATGTGCCTACATAAACAAGGGATCAAGACTTTGGAGAGAGAGGAAAAAGAAAAGGATCAAAGAGTGATGATGGTATGGTGTTGAATGAAATGGGCAATAGTCCATCCTCATCAAAGGAGCCACACAAGATGATGAGTGATTCTTAATGAGGGAGAGATGATTCCCATTCCATTGGTTGAATAGCCACATCTTTGATGAGCTTCACCATATGAAACTCATCATTAACAATTGACTCAACAATCCTTGAAGTGAAGACAATGTTTTGAATTTTTTTGGGAAAATCTTCCCCAACAAGTTTGAATCTTCCAACATTCACAATCCATTACAATCCTTGTGAGCTAGCAATTGGAGGTTAGTATGTTGATTTTGTGACATGGTTAAGTTCATCATAAGCATCATCGTTAGAAACATGCACAGTCCCAAATTGAAATTGAACATTGCACAAAAACATTTCTTTGTCATCATAACTATTCCAAAGTCATCAACCATGATAGTTAGTTTTTGCATTCCTTTTGTGTGAATTGTAACCATGGAAACAATCAAGAACTTGGAAACATTGGAAGATAGTGAAAATCTACATTCTATAAGCAAAAATTTCTTTACTATGGAAAAAATTTTAAAATAAAAATTGTAAGGTCAAATGAGAACAAATTCAAAAGGAACAAACAATATTAAAAGAATTTTTTTTACTCATGCAAATTAGATGATAGAGAAAAACGCCTACATACTTATTGTTACAATGGTGGAAATCAAGGCATTTGTTGACTCATATAAATTAGATGGTAGAGATTTTTTAAAAAACTACAAATCAACTTCTATTGTGATGGAAAGCATGATTATCGAGTGTAATCTTTAGATATATTGGATGATATTATATCTATTGGCTTTATATCACATAAATCATATTAACATGCAATCATATCATACATCATATTACAATGCAACATGATTATTTTAGTAAAAACAATTATCATATTGTCATGAGACACATACAATCATATCAAACAAATGAAATAGATTCAATAAAATAATTTTAAAAAATCATATTGCATGGTATGATATAGTATCATATAAAAATCATACCATATGATATGGTATAATATGATAGTATGATATTGGAATTGGATGTATTACACATGAACTCTTTTAACAAATGAAACATTACATCATGTTAGAAAATAAGAAATCATTCATCATAGAATAGAATACAGATGAGATCATGACATTTTTCCCATTCCATGATATAGAATGCATATATAATGTCATGGGCATGAAAACTACCCAAAAAAAATGACAAAAGCATAGGTCTAAATCCAAAACACAAAACAAATGAATCAGAACAAAAATATAAAAGTTAAAGTTAAGAACATGAAGTGTGCAAGACCAAAGTATAAATAAACCCTTATTGCAATGAAACAAGAAAGCATAAACATTAAAATAACATAACAAGGTTATGGTATAAGATTATACTTCAAACTTGTGTTGAACGTACTCAAGATAATGGGTTTTACATATGTAAACCCTTTGGGGGACTTAATTCAATGAAGCTTCCATGGAGATTTTCATGTGCCCATTAATTAGGGGAATTTTTTTAAGAGGCTTCCTAATTATAAGTGAACTACAAATCAATTAGGACTTAATTAAAAGTTAAATGTGAGTCAACTAGAAATTAATAAAAAGTGAATCGATTTAAAGTGAACAAATAATTACTAAAAATGAATTAGGAGTTAATTAATAATGAATTGTGAATTAATTATAAGTGTATTACAAGTTAACTATGAATGAATCATGAATGGACTATGAAGTCATGGACGGATATCAATGTGAATGAACTCCATTCATCATGTGATCATGTTTTATGTTGGTGTATGTGGCATCACCTTCCTTTGTATCGATAAATTTCATGTCATGACCATATGTGTGTTAGTTATAGCGTATAGTGTGCTATGGTAATGAGTAGTGCCTATTTAGGGTTTCCAAGTTTAGGGTTAAAGGAGAGTGGTTCTTGTGGTAGAACCCACCCTCATGTTGTGAGTGGGGGTATAGTGTGAGAGAGGGCTCAAATAACGTAGTTCTTTGAATTGAACCTAAAGCGTTGGGAGTAGTTGGAGTTAGTGGAGCTCCGAGCTATGGTGTCCTGTTAGCATCGGCCTGGATTCTCTAAGTGGAGTGGGCTTGGCTTGACTATATGTGTTTGCATCATGAGTTTTATGATAGTAGATCTTTCTCATGACATTTTCACTCAAAGAATTACATTTTTTGGGAGTAGCTAAACCGTGGGGGTTTTGTGATCTCGCTCTCTGGTTGTGTGGCCGAATTGGGAGTGGATGGTGTGGAAAGGAGCGCCTTGGCGAGAGCTTTCCAACGCACCAAAGAACGTTGGATTTCGTTGAACGGATCAAAAGTTATGATCATTTTAAGTTGTTGGTTTAGGGTTTGACGATTTTTGGTGACAATTTTCCAGCGACGTCAATTTCTCAGACAAGTGGAAATTTCCTAGAAGAAAGTTGTTGAAAATTGGTAGGAGTGTAGCTAGAGAGCCGGTCTACAATCTGGTCAAGATAGATTGTGTTTTCATTAAGTGGTTTATGCGTCACATTCATTTTTGTGGTGATAGTTTTTTCTAATTTGTGCATACCTAGTGTGGCAGCGTTGCCGGACTTTTAGCTAAATAAACAAGGAAAATTAGGTGCTGCAACTTTGTGGAGATGTTGCTTGAAGGCTAAATTGCATCTAGGAATTTTTTGGGATTTTTTGGTGCAGCCAATTGGGAGTATTGGCCTTTGAAAGATCTCGAGTTTGCATAGATTTGCGCCCGAGTTTTTTTTTAGCGGTTTTTCCTAGATTGTTGTTGAACACATAGACCTTCTTTTTAGTTGAGTTTTGGAGGGAAAGAAGATCTAGTTGTCCTCTGCATTCTAGTTGAAGTAGATTGACATTTAGTGTAGGAATGGTGGAGATATGGTCGTTTGAGTGTTCGCAACCCAATTTTGCAACTTTTGGTTATGGCGGATTAGGGATTTTGCTGGAAATTGAGCTTTTGGCTAGTGGGGAGCGCATTTTCGTGAGTCTTAGAACACCATCGAGTTGGAGGACTTCATTCAAGAGTTTGATTCTTGGTGCAATATGCAGATGTTGCGTAACGCCAGATTGTTCTCACCCTTCTTGGCATGGAAGGGATTGTTTCAGCACTTGGAGGGTCCTCCGATGGATGATTATCATGAGTTTTAGAAAGATCATGCTACTAAGATTGAGGAATGGAGGCAACATTGGTCTCCATCTTATGTATCTATTATTCATGGTGGTGTTGCTAGTGGTGGTACTCTACACCGTCTACTCCTAGTACGAGCACACAGGTTGTTCCCCCACCTTCGTTTAACCCTGTCACAAAGTTCTTCTTGAGGTTGAAAAAGAACTACCAGGGGGGTGAAGACGAAGAAGTTGAGGAGTCTTCAAAAGTTTGAGCGGAAGACTAATGAAAATCTTTGCGAGGCATACACCCGTATATAACGGTTGATTATAATTACCCATGGGGTGACGAAGGTTTAGGTAGTCCAGTTTTGGTATGGGATTCTGGACAAGGAGCTGTGATAGAGAGTGCGATGTGACTCTCATGAGTGACGATTCTCCCACATTGGCCCATGTGTTTGCTTTGTCTAAGAAGATAGAGCTTAACATGGTGGAGGAGAGGGTGGTGACATTTGGATTGAGTAGGGATACAACTACTACTTCTCATGGACAACAGTCCACCTCACAGCCTCGTAGTGGTGGTGGTGGGAGTCATGAAGGTTAGGTACGACCCCAGTCAAGTTTCGGAGGGACGAGTGCATAGAGACCACTACCTTCATTCACTGGTCAACAACATGTACAATCTTGTTGGACATGTGGTGGTGCTCATATTCGAAGGGATTGTCCACAAGAGAGTGATGGACGGACTTTAGCTAATGGATCTTAGCTAGCACAAGTTCAGTGTGATAACTATGGCCGGGTTGGCCACCTTCGTGAGCGTTGTTTTGACCTTTACCCAAAATTGAAATCAAGTCGTGGTGGAGCTGCTTAAAGAGGTCGTGGTGGTAGAGGTGGTGGGGGTGGTAGAGGTACACCGATAGTTGGGGCACCTCCCGTGGCCACTCCCCCTACGATAGAGGCAGCTATGGCTACTAAGATTGAGCAGTTGGAACAAAGGCTTGCTACCATGGCAAGTTTCTAGCATCAATCACATTTAAGAAGTGAGGTTCCCACATTTTATGAGGGAGATGATCTCTTTTATATGGTTAGTGTAGCACAGATTGAGGCGTTCCTTGTAGTGACGAGAGGAGTCACTCGAGCCTTGGAGCCACGTGGGGCAACTATGGAGTTGGATCCATAGAGGGGTGAAGTTGGTAGATAAGCCAGGCTTCCCCAATCATTCTTGTTGTCTGAGGTGGTTAGGACTCCTTCCATGGTTCCTACACCACCTATCTAATCAACAATGGGGCTAGCGGCATTGACATCACGTGTAATGGACATGGATGTATTATCAAATGCAGTGTCACGGATGATGACTTCAGTGTTGGGATCCCCATCATTTTCAACCAGTGATTTGATGGCATCAGGAGTTGACTTAGTTCGTGTATTTTGATTAGCAGCCACATTGTATGAACATGGGAATGTTGCTGTTACAAGTGCCGAGGTGTGTGAGGGTGTTCATGTGGGGCAACCTGTGGCGGGGGATGTTGTTGTGGAGCAACCCATGATATTAGGTGTGGATAGTCCTTGGTAGGCGGCGGCGGCTAAAATGGACACATTACCAGCTCGACCAGTCATTGATTGTGAGAGGCTTACACCTGGTGTATGTATGTTGGACAACTAGAGTGGCATTTTCCGGTTGGTGAGTCCTACGAGCCATGTGTATAGACTAGATTAGGTTTTGTTGGATTCTAGTGCCCAACCCTTGATGTTGGGGAAGGCAACATGTATTAGTTTGGGGTATTTGAAGGTCAAAACTTGAGCCATGCCCATTCCAAATTCAAACATCACTTGGTGGAGCTAGTGATAGGTTTCACTTCATGACACGTGAAAGATTGTTAGTGCACATGAGATCGGATCATGCGACTAATAGCTCTAGGTTGGGAGTGATTGTTGTTGTTACAACAACTAAGTCGTATGATGTACTAGTTGGAGGTGTCATGTTGTATTTGATGGGTTTTTAGATGGATTATTGGATGGAGACAACGACTTATTGACTTGGTTGGTAATCCGAGTATGGACGGATGAGCTAGGTTGTCACAACCCTAACTTTGGGCTCGTGACCAAGGTAAAGGGGTTACAAGGGTGCGAGCCAAAAGAAAGCCCGGGAGTCACATCACATACTCCCTGGAGTGTAGGAAAGTGTGAAGGAGTGAACCCTCACACTCCCAAGGCAACTCCCACTTTGGGAGATGAAGTCCCGGTGGACTCCTGAAACTTCAAAGAGCGATTCAGGGGTCAACACTCAATGGCTTGTGGCGTTCTTTATATAATTGAAAAGCTCTTGGAACTTAGATGTCTAAAATGGGCTCGCATTGCTCATTTGGACATCTGAAACACAAGTTATGGCCAAAAGAAGGGTCGGGAGTCAAATTGCCAATTTGACTCTCAACCAGAAAAAGTTAAGAATCGACCTGATTTACTTGTCTGTAGATAACGTGCAACATACCGTTGGAAAGATTTCGATGAGGGCTACAACTTTCCTTTAGATTGCATC
>Ga0209208_10003538_pt1 | contig 22335 bp, 14 predicted proteins | sample S1TSphfallax_3_FD_187694 | JGI IMG/M metagenome (GOLD analysis project Ga0209208, IMG submission 187694) | Host-associated microbial communities from peat moss isolated from Minnesota, USA - S1T2_Fd - Sphagnum fallax MG (SPAdes) (version 2) | ecosystem: Host-associated > Plants > Peat moss >...
TCATGTAAATTCATGGTCCTATTTCAAGCTTCAAGTGGTGATTTAACACTTCTTATTGTATTCAATTAAGGTATAAAAATAATTATTGTTATAGTCTTTTTGTTAAAGGGAAATTTAAGGATTATGAGACCTCACACTCACCATTGCACCATCCATTGGGGAGTTGGTAGGTAAGGTGAAAATGGTCAAAGTGGGAAAAAACAACTAGGTGCAAACAAAATACAATGAACCAATAGCATTATTTTAAACAAGGATTATATGTCGTTTTGCCCAAAAATAAATTTTTCATATGAATGAATTTTTGAATGAATTTTTTTGCAAATTATTTTTAAAATGCTTATAGTTGTCCCAATACATGACTTTGTTTTGCTTATAATTTTTGAATAAATATGAAGTTTTTAATGTGTGCAAATTCCTTGTAGATTATGTGTTGTGTTTATAAATATTATAACAATTTCAAATCATAATCATGTTTATTTATTTATTGTATAATAATATAATAAGCTACAAATTTTTTTAACACATGATGTATATTATACCCCATTTATATGTGGTGAAAAAAATTTGAACTTAAAAAAATTTAGATCAATCTTGAATTTTTTTTGAATTTTTAAAGTTTTAGAATTCCACACTTTAAAAAATATGAAGGTTTTCTGAATGTGATTGATAGGTTTTTATCTTGTTAATTTTTTTCTCATCAAAATATTTTTATTATATGAATCATTTTGATAATCCTTTGCAAAATTGACTTTTTTAATGTAGTAAGTGTTCATTTTCAAATGTCCTAAATCAAAACCTAAACTTAAAATTTCATCAAATGAATTTTTTATTTTAATGAAGAAGCATCAAATTGCTATGATTGCCATGGTTTTAAATAGCGAAACATAAATATTTCTCTAATTTAACTAATTTTGATGCACTTTTTGGCTTGTTGGATTGTGATTGCACCCAACCAAAACACCAAGGTCAACTTTAAAAATTCAAGATCCCCATGAAAAAATGCACCCCATCCAATAGATAGAATGACCAAATAATGCATTGGCGGGTGTGTGGACAAAAAAAAGAAGGGGGGGGTGAATCCAAAATTCTCTTAATAATTCATCCCTAATCAAGAAACCTCAAAGTAAATGTTTATTGTGTAACAAGAATTAACCATGAGCATTCAAGACCGACCAATGTGAACATACAACCATAACCATATACACAAATCTATAAGCACATGTTTGGATCAAATCACATCGAGTTCACTCTCTTGAGCTATCATGAGTCTTCTCAATGGTTTCTTTTAAACATCAACTCCCCATCACACACCATGATTAGATACAATAATTTCCAATCCACCTTTGTTTCCAATTTGTAAGTCAACCACTTATGGGAAATTTTACACCTTTTCCCAATATCATGCATGTATTGACACACCTACCTACTCCATTAATAAGCCCATACCCAAAAGATATATAGATAGTGCCCCCAATTCCCATTGCTTTGGAAGTTTTGATAAAAAGAAGGGTTTCAAGTAAACTTTATTACAATTTGGAGTGAAAGGATTTCTCGATGCAATGTTGCATCAACAACATACTAAATCCAAACTTCCCTTGAAGTTTTCATAAACACAGGTCTCACTTCTCATCACCCAACAACTCAACTCTATAAAATACAACACAAAAACTTTCAAGTGTATTAAACCTAGATGAAGAAAACCACTAGGCCATCTCTTAAACTCCCTAGAGGCTATCATCACTTCCACATGTACCTCTACACTAAAACATTTAAGTAACTATTCCTCCATTTTGTCCTATTTCTCCAAGTGCAATAGAATATTTCAAAAATTTCGATGCACGACAATAAAACTTTGATAGGAGCATTCATTTCATCAACATTCTACAAACAACACACATAGAAGATAAAGATATTTTCTTAACTCCATTATCATCCCTACCGCCAACAAGCATGCCCTCTTGTTATTCATCTTCCAATCTCGTTTTATTTTATCCTACATGCATTCCCTTCTTGTCCACTTACAATGCCTCTCCATCACATTCATCAAAACAACCTTATCCTCCACACACAAGCTTCATCTCCAAAAACAACAACAACACCTATTCACAACCAGATTCCACAATAGAACAATCATCTTATAACTTTTGTCCACCATATTAATAAATCTTTCAATGTTGCTTGAACCAAGTTTGTTGAGAAGCCAGAAACAAATGGAACTCTTCCCTTCTCACCTTGCAAAAAAAATGTCAACTAGTATAGCTAAACCCTTACGCATTCAAACACCACCAACATCACATAAACCTCCAATGTCGAAAGTTGATGTGACCTTTAACAATCTAACAATCATAATACAAACATGAAAAAACCACTACATGTGTTGGTTCACTATGGCCTTAACATCCTTAACACTTTACAACAGATTCTTGATCAACAGTGTTTGAAGTTCAAACTAGATTCCCCAACATACCAAATGTGAGTGTCACCAAAATTGGTGGAGGTTGTAACATTGTAACTAGCATTGTGCAATTATTAAATCTACTGCCAATTCTTTGATGTTTCTAAAATAACTATAACTGGCAGTTTTGTGATTTTGAGTTTTTCCCAAAAAACCAAAAGTGGCAGTTCTTTGAATCTGAATTTCTTTAAAGAATTGGAACAACCTATAGTTTTAAAAATCAAATGACTACACAACATTGGTTATAACATTCATGTTCTTGAATACAACCTCATGACGACCACATCTCTCTTACACCCTCTAAGGTGAGAAAAAGTTTATAAAAAATAGAGCCTTTCTTTCCCATTGACCCTATCTACAATTGAGTTCATACACTTCATTAACCACACATTGACAACCAAACCCTACAAGTGAACACCCCAATTTGTAAACTACCTGGATTTTCATGTGTACAACAAAGTTACATGGGACAAAAAAATCCATGGCAACTCGTAGATTTAGGCTACTCCTTCCACATATTGTCCTAATGGAAACAACTCTCACTTGAGATAAAACACTTATAATCCTTAGATCTTGCTCAAAAATCCAACATTTTCATTCTCTCCAAACTTTCAACAAAGTTGCCTCATGTGCACTACTTATATTACTAGCACACACAAAACCTTCAATTCTCCTTCTTTTCTTTAGCTACCTTGACTTATCACTTCAAAATTTTATCATTTGAAAGTTCTTATAAAAACTTGCCAACAAAAGCCTGCTCCTATAGACTTGCCACCAATGCAAACAAATCTCCCAAACTCCAGAATGCCCATTGCCTCCTTCTTTGTCATTTTCTTTCTTAGGCTCCCCTTCAAAAGCTAACCAACTATTGAACACATAGGGTACCTCATTACAATTATTGACTTAAAATTTTTTGGCACCTCTAAAATTTACATTTATCAGTAGAATGTTGTAATAACATCATTTCAAAGGAAGTTGGGCTTCTAAAAAGTTCCAAAATCGTGTTACTAGTAATGGAAAGCCTCTAAGGTGGGAAATAAAGTGAAGGTGTTACAATATGGTCTCAATACACAAGGCTAGAGTGAACCAACCCCCATGACTACACCAATTGGTCGTTCTGTCCATAGGATGGGCTAGATGATTCGCCTCTTTTTCATTTGCCTCTTTATTGTAAGTTAACCAACATTCTACAACAATTAATTTTTTTTGGCTTCTAACCTTTGACCATTTTTTTTTTCGTTGCCATTTTTTTCCCAAACCTAACCTCCATACTACCCACCCACCTAGCTACCCTTCTGACCTAAATCTTAGCCCTACCTACAAACCAACAATTAATCCCTTGTTTACTTTGGCAAAATTCTTATCTCCTCTTGGCTAAACTTCTAACTCTTGGCTAAACCTATATATATTTCACTAGTTAAACCTTTTTTTTTTTTGCTAAACTTATATCTCTTAGTTTAACCTATATTTATTCTTGGTTAAACTTTTATTTCTTGATTAAACCTATATATCTTACTGGCTAAACTTTTATTTCTTGACAATATATATATATATCTTACTAGTTAAACTTCTACCTAATTCCTATTCCAAAAATTAACTAAGAAAGTAGATACATTTTTCAATAATGTCACTTTACTTATTGGCAAAACCTACCTACCCACATGTCATCATACCTACCTATGCACTTACAAATTGTGGACTTTGATTTCAAAAATTATAATGTAAAATGTGGGTATTGCAATTGTGGGAATTTTTTTGGCGGCAATCCTAAACTACCCCCACTTTGGACCATTTAATGCAAAATGTACTTTATTTAATTAATGAATAGGCTTGATAAATTTAGAGTTAAAAAGAAATCAAACATTTATGAATATTTGCACAATTTTTAATACTAATCAAAATCAATCCTAGGTTGGATTTTGAGGGGAAATTTGGTGAAATCTTCACATACAAATACTTGCAACAAGACTCATTTTATCTTTTTTGAAAGTGAATGAAAAAGGTTTCAAGTTGGGCCCTCAAATTGAAACGACCACACTAAAAGTAAGAGAATAAACTTTTTATTTCATTCATTTAATTTTTTCTTTCCATTGTGGTTCAATTTTAATTCATCACTCACTCGTAAAAGATTATTTTATATGGCATTTGTATATGTTTATATAGTTATTAATTTTTATGACATTTACCATTAAAATTTTTTAGGGTTATATATAATATTTTGGTGTAATTAATTTTAAATTCTAAGGCTAATGCTTCCATTTATTATATTTTTAGTTGATTAACTTTCAAATTCAAAACATAATTGTTATGAATCTTTTTGTATTCCATTTGTAATTATTTGTTTAATCATTAGGTTGAAAGCATTTACCATTAAGATTATTTGGGGTTTTAGGTTTAAGGTTTAATGAAATGTGTGTTGATTTATTTAGGTTGTGTTTTCAAATCAATATACAACTCTTTTGAATGTGATATCATCCTTTAACATCAACAATATTATTTTTTTCTTAATCATTTTTTTTTCTTAATTTAAAGAAATCAATCTCCTTGGATGGTTTTAATACAATCATCAAATTCCATTAAAAATGTTCCATGTTTGATATATGGATTTAACATTTTGGCCTCCCATAGATAGTGTGGATTTAAGTCATAATGCCAATATTGCATATTTTACACCCACATACAATGTGCATCTTTAAATTTTCATGCAAGTATTGCATTTAAAGCTCCCACATGTAATGTGGATTAGGGTCATAATGTGGGTATTGCACTTTGCCCCCACATACAATGTGCATCTTAAAATTTTCATGTAAGTGTTGCATTTAGTGCTTCCACATATAGTGTGGATTAGGGTCATAATGTGGGTACTGCATTTTTCCCCAACATATAGTGTGCATCTTTAAATCATCATGCAAGTATCGCATTTAATGCTTCCACACATAGTTTAGATTAGGGTCATAATATGGGTAATGCATTTTCCCCCAACATATAATTTGCATCCTTAAATTATCATGTAGGTATTGCATTTCCCTCTTCCATAAATAGTGTTATTGTTGACTATCATGTGGGCATTACATTTAAATTATCCAAAGATAATACGGATTTAAAATAAACTTGCAAATATTACAATTTATAATTTATAATTATGGCCATAGACCATATCATATGTTTTCCATACTTAACATTTAGGTATTATGTGTATGATTGTATAGGGTTTAGATGAAGGATATAAATCAAGTACTTTGAACAACTACATTTGCATTAGTATTGAATATGACAATTAACATGTAATTTAACATATTGCAAGTATAAAGTTTTGGACACTTACATCAATTTATTGTCTTTTCTTGTACAATCAGTTCAAGGCATAGTTTCAAACATGGCTCATGCTTCAAAATCTCAATCTATTGAAATCCAAAACCCAAGGAAGTCACCTTTTAACAACATGGACTTGGTGTGGAGAAAGGATGTTCGACATGGAGGGGCACATTTCATCGAGGTTGAGTGTGCATACAACCCACATGCACAAATTTTGGAATTTCTAAATGGTGAACGAAGCCATGAAGATTCCCCAATGGAATGGAACATTTATAAATGAATACCCCCACAAGAAAATGTAAAAATGTTAAAAATCCAAAACTACCTTAGCCATATTTGGTATGATGTTCTATTGTTCACTCTTGTTATATGGAACTTGTTTTTTAATTTCATATTGTACTAAACATTAGGTCCTAAATTGATTACACATTTTATAAATATGCATGTGGGTATGGACCAAAAGACAATTATGGAGACCCAAACCACCATTGATCCATTAAACAACATTGTTTAGTTCAATTTTTGATTAAGCGATTGTACACACAACCCGAGGTGACAAAGATAATATTCTACCATTGACCACATACATGGGCCAATGGTGAGGCTATGCATGAAAAACATGACTTTGATTCCATTATGTGACCATCTTTTTTTTGCACCACGAATGTCATAAGCCTTTAAGGACCACATTTGGACTCAATTGGGTTTAGATTACACCGTCAAACAAATATATGATAAGAATAATGCAATATGGTGGGCTAAAATCAATGAAGGAAAAACGATGACAAGGGATGATTTCATTAGGCAACAAGACATTGCTTACTTAGATCACAAACACAAAAGAAGGAGTTGACATTTACACAAAAATCCAACCATTTCCCTTCACACATGGGCATTTAATCATCTAGCTGATGTGTTTTACTTTCAAGATGTAAATGAAAGTAACGGGATTCATGTCCCATTCACAATAAGTATACAAACCCCATCTCAATTACAAGCCATGGTTTCATTAGGTGATAATGGGGCAATATCAATGGATGCCACCTTCGGCACCAATGATGTGAATTTCACTTGTTCACATTGATGGTGTTCAGTGCACATTGCACCAAAATGCTAGTTGCATGGATCATTACAAGTCGCCAAACATGCAATGATTTGGTGGAATGGCTAACTCCTTTGAAAACAAAACTTTTAAGGAAAAACCTTAAATGGAAACCTTCATGTTTCATTGTTGATGATGTTTCACAAGAGTTACGAACATTGCGATGAGTTTTATTCTCATTTTACCTTTTTTGAACTTTTATGTACATATAACCATTTCAATTCTCATCTCCATTGTAAATAATGTTATTAGTTGAAATGATAATAAATTGGTATTTTATAGATCGTTAGGATTGTGTGGGGGGAAGATCAAGTGTTCATTTACCTTTGCGCATGGCATGTCTTAAAGGCTTAACATTTATAATTCAATGGAAAAAATCAAAGACAATGGGGTGCGACATGTAATATTGGATAACCTTCACACCATCATGTACATGCCTATTGAACCAGGTGAAAACATTGAAACCTTCATGACTCATGGGGGAAAAAAAATCATTGAAAACTTCATCCAACATTTGTCGATGATTTGTGGACTCAATACTTTTAAACCTATTATTTTCAAGTTAATATGTGAATTAACTTTCAATCCATTATTGTTGTTCCACCATGTTGTGCATATCCCAAAATATTCACTCCTTGAATTAATGTAGAAACACCAATGGTGGACTTGATAATCCCATGTGGGTATTGTGTATGTTGTTGTAGATTTGTGGATGGTGGGGCTTCGATGAATGCCACATTCAAACCAAGACACACAAGCATCAATTGAATTTTACCATGGGGCATTGAAACGTTAGTTCTCTTTGGAAACAAAGGGGCTTCGAGATTGGCAAATTGATTGGTTAGTGTGGAAACTCACAACAATGGTTATAAGACATTACATGCACACAACTAAAATGAGGAAATGCGAATTTATCAAAAATAAGGTTATGAAACACATTGTGAAAATGAACATTCATGAGAAGGCCACATTGATCCCTCACACCCATGTCACCCATGGGATATACGATTCAAACGAAACCAACCATGCATGGATGGTACAAAGCCAACAACATTTGAATATGACATACAAAGTCTCACTTCCTTTCACCAAGTATGTTTGTTACACATGTGAATGGGCATTGCATGGAAACTTGTGCAAACTTGTGCAAACATCAAGTTGCCATTCTTCTTACATATACTAATCTCATTAAAGAAAATATCATTTAATATTGTGGGACATGGTATGGATCTGATCGTGGAAGTTTTGCCACCATGTTTGTGAACCCTACCTATTTGCACATTTATGACAATGAATATGATGATGAAGAGGCCAATGAAAATCACTATGGAGAACCATGGGTTATTGATATGTGTGGGCTTAGGACACCAGATGATACCTCCCCCAATGTGGAAAAATAGAAGGATCACAACCAACCTTCAAGTTCATCCACTTTCACGGAAAAAGTGTTTGTTCAAATGGGTGACGTAATGCAAGAAATCATCAATGAAGTCAAAGAAGGCGAGGTTCAACTCATAGACTACACCGCATCATTGTTGCATGTTATTGCAATAGATGTATGAAGTATTTGCCTTTCCAAGGCAAATGAAATCATGCATCCCGACATGGTATTTCATTGTGTTAATGATGGACTTGGCAATTCAATGTACCGAACAAAGGATTGGCATGAGACAATGTTAAAATATGGGAATATAGATAAAACAAAAGTTCATGAGTAAAAAAAAACAACACAAACTTGTTTGTACTTATCCCCCATTTTGATTTTCCATTACTAAAATTTGCATGATATTACAATTATGTCAAAGAATAAATTATTTACATGTTAATGCATTGATTTTTGTATCAATAAACATAGAATTTTTGAAAGTTAAAGTTACATTATTAAAGTTATATAACACATATCTTATAAAACTTTCAAACAAGAATATCCCACTCAAATGTCATTTAAAGGTGGGTATTACATATTTGCATCATGTACAAATGATCTACCACCCTATATAGTGTGGGTATTGTAGGTTAATTGTACAATAATCACCAAGTCAATATGCGGTTAATGCTTACCCATCTTGTTTTTTATGGTATTTAATTGGTCTTGCATGTAAATATTGCAAGGTTTAGGATATATCATAGTTAAAGGTTAATGGGCATGAATACAAGTGTTGCATATAATTTCATATCTTTCATGGGTATTAATTACATAATTATGTTAAATGAAGGTATTGCAAAAACCCCACTCCTTCCAATGGGGGATATGACCACTTAATGCAATTATTGTCCTACCTTTTCTCATTAGAATGATGATTTGCTTTAATGGATTTTCTTTGTTTATAAATATCATTTGGATATTTTTTATTGCATTTGGTCCATTAGATGTAGGTATTGCATTTGGTGGAAAAAACCCCCCTAAATAACTTTAGATAATGAGGGACTTAGTTTTTGTAATACTTGCATATTAAATATTTATTAACTAAAAGGGGGGTTTTGGTGAAGGTACACAATATAGATTTCTATAAATATTGTGATAAGCTTACTAAGGTAGACTAATAATATTACATTACAATAATAAAGGCAAAATTGCCTTAATGATCACTGTAACACTAATTACAAATGATGTAAGTATTGCAAAATAGGGTTTGGAAAAATTAAGACATGCCCACAATCAATGCTTACACCTAAAGATGAAGGCATTGATAATTGGTTTAATTTTTTAAAAATATGTATCTTTTGGATATTTCCTATTGTTTTCTATACACTAGACGCAAGTATTGCATTTGGTAAACAATATGTACTTACATAACCTTAGGTGATGAGGGAACAAGTTTTTGCATTATTGAATCAAGGGGGGTTACATAACAGAGATTTACCTAGGTATTGCAATTTGGGATTGGGGCATGCATTTGGGATTTGACATAGGGTGATAAATCACAATATTGCAAATTGAAAATTTTAACCCTCATCTAAAAACTAAATAGTTTCATACAAAAAAAACCTTAAACCTAATATTGGTAACAAAAAATTATATAAACCATAAATTATGTAGACATTACAACATAATGGATGCATAGGTTTTAATTTGAAAAATTAAGCAAACTTATACAATGAACCCTAAAATGTTGAGCTGAAACCTTTGTTTACAACAAAAAATCCCTACATTGACCTTAAATTAAATTTTTAAAAAAAAGAATTGGTTACATAACTTTAATGGTGGAATTTAACAATTTTTTTAAAACTAAGTGTTAAACCTAATTTTGGAATTATTTTTGCATAACCCTAAATTGTGTACAAACTATCAACATTGGATACATAATTGCAATAAAACTATGAAACAATTTTATATAAGTACCAATAAAACTTGTGTTTTAGACCTAATTTGGGAGGGGGGACCCCAACTAGTGGGAAGGTTTTTTATCATTCATACCTTTACATGGAGTCACTTTCATTCTCCTCTCCCTTAATACATGGAAAGAAAAGAAAAATAGAAATCTCCTTAAATATATCTATGTATGTGAATACATAAATTCACTTTTAAAATATTCCATGAAAATAATATAAATGTCAAAAAAAAGGTTACCTTAAAATAATTAATGACAAAAAGGTGGGCTTGATTTTCATAAACTTTAAACCCAATGTCCCCCTTATTTATTTGCAACATATATTAAGCAAAAGTTTAAATTAGGGTAATGTAACATGAACATGAGTTGGTTGATGTGCATGTATTGCAATTTGAGATGCTTTATGGAGAAGTCAACCATAAACAAAAGAAGATCAAAAGTTTGCAATACCTACATAGACAAATTAGTTTATGCACCAAGGGGTCCTTTCATGAAAGTGGGCAATGTAATTAAATTTTAAAAATTCCTTAAGGTTATTGTGCGAGTATTTCATGATAAGGATAATGAAGGTATTGCTTAAATGTTTTAACATGGCCATATAATGTGTTAACCCTATTAGATGAAAGTATTGTTCATTTGGTTTATAGTACAAATGCAATCCATTTGTGGTGGATGGGGGTATTGTGTGCAACATGGCATAAGATGATCCCAAAATCTAGAAATCCTAAAATTAAAGGTCAAAATTAACACAAGTGGATTGATACAAAAATGTTCAAATAACCACACTACAAAAAGGATGGTGACAAAAATATATCATGTTAAGTTAATCTATAATGGTTTGATACAAAAATTGTGCGTACATGCACTAAATTTATTTCTATAATTATTCCTTCGAGGAGAATGAATTAAAAACAATGTCGATATTGGTGTGATACTTTGTTGCAGCTTCTATAGCTTTTCTTATAACTTCTACAACTTCTTTTCCATGATAATGAATAAATAATTAACGACGTTCAAGCATAAGTTGAATTGCACTTGCAACAAAAGCCTATTTTGTTGTGCCCCAAAGCCTAAAACAAAAAAAACAAATTAGATTTCAATGTTAAGATGCAAACAATGTAAAATATACATATAAGTATGGAAATATATTGCCCATGAATAATTTTGAAATCGTTATACTTGGATATTGCATCCATTTCTTTGGCTTGGTTGTGTTTATTGGACTTTAATGTCCAAGTTTGAGCGCCCCATGCAACTTTCAAAAGCTTTGCATAGACAACTATAGTTGCCTAAATTGCCTCAACAAGGTTTTCATCCTTTTCAAGGCATGCCCATGCACTTTGTGGGATGAACCCCACCCGCCATGCCGGAATCCCAATGATGCCCACCAACATCTCAGAGGTTAAATGTACCAACAAGGGTCACATAACCTATTCCATTTGTTGCGCTTAGGCTTAAAGTTCATCCCATTCTAATTTCATTTCCTTCTTCATTCAATCAAGAGCCTTCTTTTCATTCCTCTTTTGCCTTGCATGTGGGTTGCTCAAAATATGAACATTCATAAAACCATGATCTTGTTGCCTAGGCCCCGTAAGATGAATAGATGGACACCCCGATCTCCTAGCTTGCATTCGAAAAGAATGTGTTTGTTTCAAGTGTTGATGGAACAACCATTTGGCCACATAGAACTAGTGCATGGATCGACCTTGCAACACCATCTTGAGCCTTTGTGAGCCCATTCACTATCCTCCATTGCATTTCCATGTTCATCTTGAATTGGAGGAGGAACCTCTTGAGGTGCAAGATTTAGTACAATTGATGAGGGTATGACAAATGAACTAGCCACCACACATGTAACAAGATGAAGGTATTGCACTAAAACAACGTACATAATGCAAAATTACACCTAGGTCAACCACCACAATGGCAAAAACATGAAAATATTACATTAAATCAATAGACAAGGTGGCAAATTACATCTAAGCCAACCACCACAATGTCAACAATATGAAGGTATTGCACTAAATCAACATACATAGTGGGGAATTACATCTAGGCCAACCACCACAATGTCAACAATATGAAAGTATTACACTAAATCAACATAGATTGTCGCAACCTTAGCCTTGGGCTCGCGAGCAAGGCAAAAGGGTCTCAAGGGCATGGGCCAAGAAGGGTGTGAGAATGAAGACTCACACTCCCAAGTGAACTTTCCTTTTAGGAGTTGGAGTCCAAGTGGACTCTCAAACCTTCAAAGAGCAATTGCAGAGGTCAAAACACCTCGCATTGAGAAGTTCTTTATATCATTGGAAAGATATTGAAGTGTAGATGTCAAAAATGGGCTTGCATGACCCGTTTGAACATCTGCAACACAAGTTATTGCAAAAAGAAAGGCCGGGAGTCAAATTGGCAGTTTGACTCTCGACCACAAAAAGTCCGGAATCAACCCGACTTCCGTGCGTGCAGATGAAGTGAAATACATAGTTGGAAATCTCTGGATGAGAGCTACAACTTTGCTTTAGACCTCATCCCAATTAGAAGTTTGAACAAAAAGTTATGGCCCTACAAAGTTGCGGGAGTCCAACCTTAACAATTTTCGGGACTCCCCTTTGGGAGTCTCAAGACAAAAAGGCCATTTGGATGTGGGCCTCGTGGAGAGATGCAAAGAATACCATATGGGGGAAGGTGGTGGCTTCCCTTGAGTCCGAGCTGTGGTGAGTCTTGTGAGTCTTGTGAGTCCAAAATTGCCCGTGGCTTGTCCTAGCACCAAAGGTGTTCCAACATAGTACTAACTAACTTGTGGTTGCTTGGATGTAGATTCAAGTGAATGAATAAATTGCTTATCACTCTTCCTAGTCCCATCCCGGAATTCCAACATGCCCCTCTACCCCTTTAAAGTGATGAGAGCCAGGGAATGTGCCATGAGTTCCTAACCTTTCCGTTGTTTTTTACCTTAAGCTCATCTTTGAGGCTAACAAGGAGCTTGAGGGCGTGTGATACATAGTGGGGAATTGCATCTAGGCCAACCACCACAATGTCAACAATATGAAGGTATTACATTAAATAATAACCCTAAATAAAAAAAGATTGGAAATATTATGAATAAAAACCAAGGTAATACTCTATTATGTGAAACAAACTTGATTAAAAACGTTCAAGTATTGTTACAAAAAAATTTCATCCTACTTTTGCATGGAGAATAAGGATGGGTTTTGATGTGGCCATATGCAAATTGAAAATGCACCTTCCATGACATTATACCTTGAAAAGGTGGGGTTGCATATACAACAATTATTTGCTCTTCAATTGTATTTAACACCTTTCATGCCTATCATGCATGATTCCTCTAAGGAGCCATCCAAAAACAAAACTCCAAATTTTGTTTTAGAAAAACTAAAAGACCTTCAAAGGAAAAAAATTCATCAATTTTTTTTAAATAACTAATATACCTTATCTTTTTTATTACAATTAATAATATAATAATATAATAATATAATATTATTACACTTCATTTTCTCATTACAATTAAATTTTAAACTAATATATAGTATTATATTATTATATTTCACTAATTACTTATATTAACTATATTGATTATTTTTAATTATTTTTAAATTAAAAATATTTAAAATTATAATCATTATTAGATTAACACGTGTTGCCTAATTGTTCAAAAACGAAAAAAAGACGACAATGAACTTGGCTAACATGTCATCATCTTCTACCTCAACACAACCAAAGAAAATGAACCAAGCTTGTCATCGTCTTCCACAACACAACAAAAAAAACAAAGACAACGATGAACTTTGTCGACTCGTTGTCATTTGCAACCCATCAAAAAAAGAAAAGATGATGATGAGCCTAGTCGACTAATCGTCATCTTGTGCAGCACTACAATAAAACAAAAAGACGATGATGAGCCTAGTTGGCTCGTCATCATATTCTATAAAATCTACATATAATGAAAACAACACGAGATAAAGAGAAGCCAAGCTTGTTGTCATCTTCTAAGTGCATGAACAAAACAAAAAGATGACAATGAACCAATGTTCATCGTCGTCTTTTCGAGGTGCATAGAAAAGATGACAACAAGCGCCAATTCATCGTCATTTTTTGGAATTGATGAACAAAGCATCAAAAGATGACAACAAATAGGGGGCTCCTTGTTGTTTTTTATAGGTATTGAAAGAAAAAAAAACTAACGACAATGAACCCTCAACTCATCATCATCGTCAACTCATCATCATCGTCTGCAACTAATGGAGAAAACACAAGAAGACAATGATAAGCCAGGGGTTCATTGTCACCTTCTACAACTAATGAGAAAGGGAGAAAACATCGTCATTGTCGTCTACACTTAATGGAGAAAACACAATAAAAAGACGACGAGTTGGGGCCTTCGTCAACTTGTCATCATCTTGTGCAGCTAATGACAGATAGGGAGAAGATTACAACAAACCCTTGGTTTGTCATCATGTTCTAATAATGAATGGAAAAAAAATGATGACCAGTTCAATTTGTCATCGTCTTATGTTGCAACAAATGAAAACAACAAATAAAAAGACGATGATAACGAGGTTCATCATCATCTTCTAATCTTCTGTTGCAACACCCTAAGCAATAAACAAGAAGAATGATGACAAGCAACTAGGCCTTTCATCATCTTCTAATCATGACACAAGAGAAATTAGAAGATGACAAATTAACTTGTTGTCATCTTCTACAAGCACAACAAAAAAAAGTTAGTAAAAAAAAACCTAGAGGAAAAATGTAACTACACTCCAACAAATATGATCGGTATTGTGCTCCAACAACAATTGCTCTAGGAAACACGGTTGCTCCAGCAACTCAAGCAACAAACACGGTCGCTCCAACAAGCTCAAGCTCCAACAAGCTCAAGCAACAATCGCTCCAAAAACAATTGCTCTAGCAAACATGTCAAAGTCGCCATCAAAGCACAGTCCAAGCGTTGATGAACTTTGAAAGCAGGCAAAGCAAAGGTCTCATAAACCTAAACCCAAACTGAAAATGTAAAGAAACCTTAAGTGCAGAGAAAAAATGTAAAAGACATACCTTGTTTTTGTGTCTTCTTGAAGATGTTGCACCTTGTGTTGCTCACACCTTGAAGTTGTAGCAACTCCTAGTTCTTCTCTTAACATTAACAGTAGCAATGAACGATGGCACCATTCTTTCAATTTGCAGCAGCAACAGTGACAATGACAACAAAAAGAAAGAGAGTTTTGGAAAAAAAAATCCATAACATAGGTAGAGGAGCGGGGTAGGTGGGAATTTTTTTTGAATAGGGTAGTTGGGTGAGCAGGGTAGGTCCACAGGTGAAAAAAAAATTCTCTTGAAGGGCAGGCCCAAAAAAGAAAGTGTGACTCAACCTCCATGACTGCACCAGGTTTAGTAATTGTATGAGCACTAGTTCATCTGAAATGGAACTGGTGCAGTCATGGGGGCTCGGTCACTCAGGCCAATGCACTGTGTGTTGGGCTCCAGAAGATCATGACAAAGTACCTTCTCCCATCCCAAATTGTAGATACACCACTTCATTGCTGCATGCCTCACACAATTTTTCAGCTTTGATCACTTGCACCAAAATCTCATAATTCCTTCTCTGTTCCTACAAAACACCATTTTTTTTGCTCGTCACTACTAGAGGGGGTCAATCGTCATGCACTGCAATCGCCTGCTTCTTTGAAGAAATCAAAGGTCAAGTGTTGTACATACTTCCATAGATAAATCACCACATCTGTGTTGATGGGTATGAAAAGATTCTTACATAGAATATACTCATACTTCACAAACCGTTTTGTAAAGAACTTTATAACAAAATGTTGTGTCTTTCTAGGATGAATAACCAACGAAATCTGGTGAAGGCGCCTTCCACTTTGTAAAGATCCCCAACAGACTGTCACAGTGCCTTCCAAGTCCTGGAAAGCACCTCTTTTAAATTTTCATCTTTCAGTCTCTTTGCCACTGAAAATTTGGTTTAGGGTCTAGGGTAAACCCTCTTTAGACACTTCTATGATTTTTGGTAACTTAACCTGCACTCAACATGCCTGCCTCACAAGATTGTTCACCTCACGCTTTCCAATGGGGAAACCCCATACACATAGCATCCTCCCCCAAATCAAAATGGCTCTTCACAACAATCACTTGGCTTATTCATGCCACAAAGTTCATGAAAGCATCACACGTTCCAAATTCTTTATTCAATTCACCTAATACAAATACAGACCAAATCTGCTCAAGAATCTGAGCTGCAACAACCGGCAAACTTTCTTTTATGCCGGTGGTGTACAAAAAGATTAATACTATATTATGGTACAGTGTTGTATGTGTAATCCCCTCACAGAAAAATCAGTTTAGCAAAGTCAAATACAAATACAGCTGAGAAATAGCAATACATGATCTAATAGTTAGTACCAAATTATCCCTGAATCCTGAATCTGAAAGTGCAAGGAAACAGACAGAGTGAGTCTAGATCTCCCATTTTAAAACAAAACTTTCTTGCTAGAAAATCATGGGCAAAAATACTTGGGAAATATATGATCTGTGGCAAGATGGGAGGAACACAGCATGTTTGGGCAAGTTACAGTACTTCAGTGATCAATATTGGCAGCTGCCATGGCCTCCTGATTGTTGCCAGTATGCACATGGGCACATGCACGTAAAGCTTCAAATGCGCTCATGCTCTCAGGGTCAAATCCACCAGCAAACTGCAAAACATTTCAGTGAAACCAGTTTGGTTATGTTTCCATGAAGATGGGAAGTATTATTAAGCTAAACATACAACTTCGCCAAAAACCTTGGAGCAAAGACTTGTATAGAAACGCCCCCTTCATTTGTGGAATTCTTATACTATGAAAACAGAAATGTTCTTATACACATAAATTTCTGATGGATTCTCAGGGAGGAAATGGATTGCAGTACCTGATGGACACGGAATGCAAAGCGCACCCCTTGTAGCAAAAGGAACTCATGCAAGGGTTCCCCAGTGCCAGCAGCAAGGTGGTCCAACTCTGCTGCCACTCTCTTCATGTAGAGCCGTGCTAACTTCACTGATGCTAGCTTGATCTGCATTGCATGTGCATCATGTGTTAGTCAAACTAAACAGCTCCTTTTTCTCTACTGATAATATCCTACTGATGGTATATGAGACTTTGGGAAACAGAAATCAAAGCATCCGTGAGAACCATCAACCAATCCTAGCAGAGAAAAGATAGGTACCACAAGCTCCAATTCATTCCAAGAGAATGTCTGTCACACAGTGCTAAGATATCTGGGTTCAGGGTTTAGGGTAAGTACCTGGCCAACTACACCAGAGTCCAGCATCCATTGAGTTGGGATGCTGAATTCCTTGTAGCGAGCAATTGCCATATCTCTTGTTCGCAGCAGCCCGTAAACATTGTGCTCCACTCTGCGAATACACACAAATGAAGCAGCCAGCAAACCAAGCAATCTCAGAACCCACCCATGCATGAGCCACAACAAAACAACACACAGTTCTTCACCCAATTTCCTTTATCTGGTTATGAAAGGCCAAACCCTAAACCCTAAACCCATGTCCTTCATGATCCAAAAAAGCTCTGCCAGGGTCTGCATGATGTTTTTTTCCACTTCATTGTCAACCTCATAGCTCCTGAACAGATACCTACGAAAAGATGTCCCATACATTGAGACTCAGATCTCCAAAACTTACTTCTCCAGCATGGTCAACATCCGCTTCAGAGCCTTTTCACGAGGCATCTCTGCTTTGTCTTCAAACAAAGACACTTGCACAAGCAGCTTCCTTAAATCTTGGTACTCGAATGCAGCTTCACGTAAGGCATCCGCCTTACCTTCAGGCCAATCAAAGTGCTTCAACACAGCTCTCTCATCCACCTGCATTATAACCATGGAAGTGTTCCTTGAGCTTCACATTTCAGGCATTGCATCAAGTCTAGTAGACACTAGCAAAGCAGGCAAATGAAGAACCCATAACCATTCTCCTCTCAGAGCAGTCAAAGAGAACAGTTTTACAGCACACAAGCAATCACTGGAAGACACATTTGTGGAAGTAGAAGCGGTCGTAAATGCAAATGAGCACAGTCATAGTAAAGGATTGAGGAACTGTACCAGGAAAGAAAGTTCATCATCAAGCCAAGTAACAAATGCCACAACATCTTCAATGTTGTCGTACACAGCTGCACGTACTTCTGCAGCCAGTGATTGCACAAATTCTCCTTGTGTCTCTACATCTGCTTTGATCTGCACCACACCCAGATAGATAACAAAATTGTTACATCACAGGACAATCAACCTTGCAGCAAGTACTGTTCTGTAACAAGCATGAGCTTGCATGAAACTTGCAGGGACTTCCTTTCTTTTAGTATGTTGCCAAACTGCAGCCACACACACAAAGAGGTAATGGTTTTGAAAGTGGGTGTTATTTTACCGCCAAGAGATGTGTTGAGCGGTTCTCAATTTCACCAATCATGTTGTTGCGTGCATCTGGGTTGACTCCACCCACACCAGCAGCACCAGCATTGCTCCTCGCGTCTCGTTTCATTAGAGACTGGTAAAACTCGACCACCTCTGGAGCTCTCTGCATGTCATCTTTGTTCTTCCCTTGGGATTTTCCAAAGCCTCCAGGGGGTGGTGGTGGTGGTGGTGGTGGAGGTGGTGGTGCCCCAGGTACACCAGATTGTGGTGGAGGAGGTGGTGGTGGAGGAGGACCTCCTTCAGGCCCTCCCCAAGTTTGTGATCCAGCTACTGCTGGACCAACAACCCTTGCACCAGAAGGCTTGGGAGGTGGATTTGGTTTCCGAAGAGCTCTCTTCTCCACTTCTGCAGCAGTCAAGGGTCTGGCTGGTTCCGCACGTGGTTTCACAACTGGTAATTTGTCAAGAAGCATCTCCTGAGCTCTTAACTGTACCATATCACGAGATTTCAATACCTTCTCCCTCTCCGCAGCTGCCTTCTCTTTCAGCAATTTCTCTCGCTCGAGTGCAGCCTTGTGACGGTCTTTGAAAGCAGGATACTTATCGGCAAATTCTGGAGGAGCTGACTTTGACATAAGCTTGAAGGATGCAGCAACTCCACCAAGTGCATCTCGGTCAGATCTCTGTTTGGTTTTGAGGGGGGTAAGGGGTGGTCTGGGTGATGCATCAGATCTGGCAGAGCCTCCATCAATTGATGATATATCAGAGAGTGATCTTGGTGAAGCCGTACCATACTCAGTGTCAGGTGTCTTGGCTCCATAAGATGTGATCTCAACAACATCACTTGTATTCCTGAGGATCAAAGCCTCCAAAGGTCCCTTTGATCCGATACTGCTTTTCCTGCGAGGTGTGGTAGTAGACTCATTTCGGCTGCTCATCAGACTGTGCTCTCGTTCTAGTGATGAACTTGCACTAATCTCTGATCCATCATCCTTCTGTCCAGTCCATTTCTTCAATCGTCGAATCAGACTTGGTTTCTTGCTCATGCGTGCCGAGCCCATGTCAGATGAGATGTCACTGTACTCACCAGCAGCAACCTCAGAGGGAGTCGATGTTTCAGATGAAGCACTTTCATAGCCACTCTCAACTTGCTCCTTGGCACGCATTGTCAAGAGATCAGGCCCTGCATACTCGAGCATCAACTGCTTTGCCTTCTCCTGTGACCTTGGACTCAAATTGTTGCTAAGATCCAATGCAGTTGTTTTCCCTGGAGGTGCTTGAAAGTTGCGCAGCTCATAACGAAGACACGCATTGACCCACCGCAAGTAAACAAGCTCCTCGACTTCACTGAATCGATCCATCTGCAATCCCTCCACTTGCTTCGCCAAGTCCTCATTTGCATGTCGTACTGCTGCAATACTTGCCTCTGCTTCTGCCACTATATCATTCTGCAAAACCCCCCTCATTGTCACCACCCAAGCTTTCCAAGATCAGTAGTTGCACAATTTGCATCAATCCAGCAACATAATTTAGTGTATGAACTCCATCCACGTTGCAAACTCTCTATCAAATGCATGTTGTCAACCTCTGACAATTCTCAGCAAGACAAAAAAAAACACATAGCTTATCATCATCATGGGGTGCACAAAACTCCATAATGTTGCAGCAGAGAGAAACTTGAGGAGATTTGGAAACAACACTCATGACTTACATCAGTTCTGTTTGCAAAATACTCTACTTCACTCTCTGCTGCTGTCATTCTGACAGTGAGCTCCCGCTTCTGATGCTGAAGTTCTTTGTTTGTGCGTCGTAACTCAACCACCTCAACTTCAAGCTCGCGCAGAGCTTGCAGCTTATTCTCAGTATCGATGTCTCGCTTATTTTCTTCTGCTTCTCTGGCCTCTGCAATAGCTAGTTTCTGTTTCAACATCAAGAGTTCAGCTTTGGCTTGCCCAGAATCACTGTGAATCTGCTTGTGCAGCTCCCGATTCCTTGCTCGAGCTTCATCCAAATCCTTCTTGAAATTGCTTGTTGCAACAGCAAGTTCATCGGCAAGCTTTGTCTTCTGAGATTCCAGTGCACTGACTTGAGATCTGAGCTTCGTGTTCTGACTACTCCTCTCCTGTAGTTTCTCCTCCAGCTCCACAATCTTGTTGGTCTGTGCATCAAGAGCTTTTCTGAGCTTCAAGTTCTGCACATGCATCTCATCCAATTCTCTCTCCAAGACGACAATGTCAGCCTCTTGCACTTGCAGAGCATACAAATCCAGCAACTCCCCTTCCATCTGCAACTCCTTCTCCCGGAGCTCCTTCACAGTACTCCTCAGCACTTGAAGCTCAGCAGCATCATTGGAGAGACTCCCAACATACTCACCCAAGAGATAATCTGCTTCATCACCACCACCACCCACTGTCTCTGCAGACAGTCTCCTAGCAGGACTGGGAGATCTTCTGAGCTTCCCACCACCACCACCACCTGCCCAGCTGCTGCTCTTTGAATCCCGGATTCGTCTTCGAACCACAGTTGCATCCTCCAGAACTGCTTCCTCAGTGCCATCACCCAAAGACTCTGGCTTCACATCCACGTCGAGCTTGCTGTGGTGATGATTCCTCTCAGACCGAGGACTGAGGCCAGTGAGGTCTCCAGAAAGCAGGAGATCATCAAACTCAGGTAGCAAGAGATCTGCACTACCACCACCACCATACTCACTCACACTGCGAAGGCTTCGTGCTGGAGAGCTGGTGTTTACTCTCTTCACTTCTTCCGCCTGCGCAACAAAGCAAAGCAAAGCACCTCCTTGCATGAGTTCAATAGGAATCATGGGGAAGAAGAAGAAGAAGAAGATGCAAAAACAGAAGAAACAAGAGATGGGTGGTAGGTGGGGAAGTGAGGGAGTGAGGTTTTTTTTTTTTCTCACCGGGGTTTTCTGCAGCGCCTCTTCAAGAGCAGCCGCAGAGTCCAATTCTCCTTCTGCACCATTTTGTAGCTGCTGTCTCTGCCGATGTTTGTCTGTGAAATTTCAAGGGGAATCCAAAGCAAAAGCACAGCTCAGAAGAAGGAGAAGAAGAAGAGGAATCTCATTGAAGACAGTAGCTAAGCTTTGCTCATGATCCATTTGGGAAGAAGAAGCAAAGGAGGGAACACTGGCATGCATTCTGAGTGAGCAGCTATGGCGGCACCAGGAGCCTTACCGTTGTTGCTTTTGACGACGGAGACTGTGAATGCTACCACTGAGCATGTGAGTGCGAGTCCCACGCGTACAAGCATCTAAGAAAGCTGTGAATTCTCTCCCAACCAGTTGTTATTAGCTTTGCGTGATCATTCCCGCTCAGAACTGCCTCCCTCCTCCTCCTCTCAAGCTCCCTTTGCCTTGCCCTTGAGCAAAAAGCAAGCGAGGAGCCAACAAAATCCTTTCAACAAATCTGCTGGCTGCATAGGTATCGGAAAACGAGCATCTTAGTTAGAAGAGAAAGATGTACAAGAGAGAGCAAGACTTGCAGCGAAATTTGGAGCGAGCGGCCAAACAAGTGCAATCTTTGGTCCCCAAATCGCTCTTCACCAAAAAAAAACCGGCAAACACAATTACTGCAGCACAAAACCCAAGTCCTATCCAAGTACTCCCTCTTCACCCAAGTCCTTGGAGGAAGAAAGAAGAAGAAGAAGCCAGATTCTACCCACAGCTTCAACAGCTGCAACAAGCCC